>Ga0209960_1002393_pt1 | contig 18899 bp, 21 predicted proteins | sample ThiBiot_500_plan_2_FD_183947 | JGI IMG/M metagenome (GOLD analysis project Ga0209960, IMG submission 183947) | Wastewater bioreactor microbial communities from Cape Town, South Africa - Thiocy_expt_500_plan (SPAdes) | ecosystem: Engineered > Bioreactor > Thiocyanate-remediating >...
CGCCTGCACACGCGCTGAAAACCTTTGCAAAGCAAGTTCTTTTTGCTTGACAATCCTATCTGCATGCGCCTTTTCTTTTTCTTGCTTCTTTTGAAGCTCACGTTCCCTATAAAATATTCATAAACACATCCGATCCAACCTAAAATGTTTTTTTTTTTTTAAAAGGTAGATCAATACTTACTTCCTTGCTTTTTCTTTTTCGGCAATTTGCTTCTCACGCTCGAAATCTCTAAATCCATCTTCGCCAGTTCGCGCGTACAAATACTCGTTTATTTGAGCGATCAATTTTGGGAAGTCAAACCACTCCGTGTAATAATCGTTCTCGGTCTAAACCGAATATAAGAATTAATGAAAAATTATCAATGTCTTAATTATGATTTAAGTCCTTGGGTCTGGTCCAAGACTAAAAAAAGAAGAAATTTTGAAGATCCCAAAAATAAAAAGTTTAAATTAAATATCTTACCAATCCCTCGATCTCTCCTTTTAATTCCCTCACTTGAGAGTCATGAAATCCTCGTACTTCGTGAATATCAACGGTTGGGGGATCAGTTTCATTTTCGTCGGGAATCAAACTCAGTAAAAATTGTACTAATATTTATGATTAATAATAATTAGTAAATAAATGACGTGCAAAATTGATTAAACACCAGTTAATAAAAAAAGTAAATTTGTGAATCTACTACCTAACGGCATTGAAGTATATTATGGTCATATTTGCATTTAATAGACTAACAATAACTCACCCGATGTCCTATCGGTTCCGAATTGATAATAGAACACTCCGTTTTCGTCGAAGCATTCGTCGAGGTTTAACTCATTTGTAGCCATTATATTCTACTATAGAGAGCGTTGTTATATCGTTTAAATAATAATTTGAAAATGGTGAGCAGCGAGTATCGTTGTGTGGAAAGAAAAACTGAGATTTTTTTCAGAACTACACGCCACCCAAAAACTGCATTCAATTACGATGTATTTATATTAAAATTAAAACCTGAGTTGAAGTTATAAGCTTAGAAAATCCTGGGTCCAAAGAAACAAAACAACAATGCACAATTTTAAAAATACAACTTTCTCTTTATTTTAAAATGATAAAAAAAAGGCCACAACGACATTAGTAATACAAATCCGAATTTTGCACATCTACAACATTGCTTTTGAAGTGAAATATTTGTAAGCGCGCCAACCAATCAACGCGATACAACCTCCTGCGCCTGCTGCTCCAATGGCGGAACCGATCGGCAAGAATACGCCTGTCAAATCAAGGAGCGTGCTCAACGCCAATAATGCTACGCGGGCACCGGAAATTGCAGTATAAGCAACGTGATAGATCTCTCGAAATGTACTCGCCGTGCGACCAGGAACCGTTGATAATACTGCCAGAATTCGGACCATCACTTCATTTAAAAGTGTTGTCGCGACAATGTCCAGACCAGGCAACGGAATTGCACCAATGGCCGAGCATACGCCGCTAAAAGCTGCAATGATCTTTGCACCTGTTGTTCGGCGGTAGCTTTCGTAAGCAGCAATTGAATTTTTCATTGAAAGAAGTCTCAAGTCTGTGTTGGTAGCGATAATGTCCATGAGCTCTTCAACACCAAACGTATTTTGGTCATCGATCGCAGTAATGACCATCAATTGTTGGGGGGTCTCGCTTGAATGCCCCGAGCTTTGATAACCTCTCCCATGCGAGTGTACAATGACGTTCCTTTTCATTACTTAAATGCAGGCAATATTCTTCCCAAGATTCAGTGCTTCTTTTTTGTATTAACCTGTCGAATTGCGAGAACACGAATACGATGGGCAAGGGAGCAGACCACGTCCGTTTCATTTCGTTGTTGACGGCAGATATTGCTTTGTCGAGCAATTTGATGTCGTGACTTTTGTTGAGGTTATCGTTACTAACGACCACGAGCAAAACATCAGGTTTGCGAGATTTAATTTCTTTGATGAACTTCGGCAAGGCGGTAGCACCTCTTTACCATCACTGCCGAAGCCTAACAAGAATTAATTTTCCCGGGGTTATTAATTTAGTAAAAGAATTTAAACTTACCGATAGAATCGAAGATATCAAAAGCCATCAACTGGTGATCCTCTATTTCAGTTGTAGGTAGATTTTCTCGGCTACCGTTATCTGTGGAATAACATTAATTGGATTTTCAAAGCTAAGAAAATAAACTATGAATGAGAAAAGGTTCCCCCTTACCCTCCACCTCCATTCCAAATGCCCTTTTAAATGACTTTATAAGGGTTGATTTTCTTGCCGTTGTTATTCCCAAAACACCCATCCGTTGACGACGATCCGGATCAATCATTCTCGCGCAACTCTCTAGCTGCGTCCATAACTTATTCATCGCTGTATGATTTGCTAACTGAGGGAACTGCTTCTTCAAATTTTCCTTCTCCACAATCACAACTTGCGCTATCGATTCACCAAGCGCTCGCTGTTGCTATTCAAGTCCACCTCTTAATCAACTAATCGCGATCAATTATAACGATTACACGCCTCTTCCTTCAACTCCATAGTACTAAATAATGTTTCGTGTCTAACTATCTCTGGTAATCAAAAAAAAAAAGAAGTGTTTGCAAGAGATTTTATCCTTGCAAGCGCAAGAATAAAGAATAGGTATAAAGAAATTTCTTGGGGCTCGTTCTAAAATTAGAGTTCTTTAATTTAAAAACGTTGCCCAATTCAATTCCGAGGGGTAAATCTTTCTATTCTTTTTTTAATAAATAGAATTTATATTAGCTTTACACTTAACGGTACTTAAATACAATTAAATAGATATTACCAGATTTTGCTAAACTCACATAATAAATATTCGGGCACTGATCTCGCCATTTTAATTCGCTGTTTGCTCATTAATCGCTGACAACGACGTTTTGCGTTTAGATTCAGCACGTTGAACAGCTCCAAGCGAATTCGGTCCCTGACTGAACACGTTGGCCGCGATCGGTCTCGTAGTGCTTCGGCGGAACTTTTCTGCGCTCTGCGAGTCTTCTGATTCGGATTCGTCCTATAATATTATTCGAATTAATTAAAGAGATGAAGAATTGATTTAAGAGAAAATCATGAAATTTCAGGTACATAAAAAAAAATTTTGTGTATTTTAAGAATCATTCTTGATATAGATAGTTACGTACTCTCAAGGCACTTTCACGTTTGCTAACACGAGTTGCAATAACAGAAGACAAGTAGTTGAAGAATCGACCAGCTAAGTTCGGATAACGCACAAACAAAATGTTCAAGAAATAGCCTTCAATGACGTAACTATAATTGAGGGTGGATTAATATTCGGTTTTAAAGTCAAAAGAAATGGTTTAAACAGATTCTGAAATTTCCAATGCGAAAGATCCGCATCCAGTACAACTCGGCTAAGTTATTCGGATTGTATTGCAGGTAACGATATAATGTGTACTTATAATACTTACACCACTACTTTTGAGTCAGCCACGACTGAAATACTGGCGGTTTCACCTTCCAAGAACGACATCTCGCCAAACATGGCGCCAGTATTCATAATACCAATGCTTTGCAAGCTTCCGTCGGGCATTTTCTTCTCTAACTTGCACTTGCCTTGAACGATTTGGAACACTCGCAGAGGAACTGTTCCAGCTTGAATAATAACTGCGCCGGATCTGTAAGTAATGGTCTTGGAGCCTTGCAAGATCAAGCCCCAATCTTCTTCTTGCATATCAAGCTTGTTCCATGTATTACCAGCACCACTATTTAAATTAATTAATTTCAAAAAAAGCGTTTTAAAAACCAACCGAGGGTTTTGTACAAATTGCACGTAAAATATCATTGCTATATAGAACCGAATAAAATGGAACTTACAAGCTTGCAGACGATTTCATACTAATCAATGAGTCGGCGCTACCTGATGAACTGAGCTGCGATGGTGAGTTTCCACCCAACTCTTGCTATAATTGCGTACAACAGTTAGTTACTAAATATAATGCACAAATTTATCAATTATCATATTTCTAGGGTGAGAAAAAGAACCTCGACTTACGTAAGTAAACTTCTTATTTAACGTTGGCTTAGTAACGTTACGTTCCTCGAGAGCCTTGGATTCTTCGGCTGACTTAGCTTGTTCCCACAAACTATTAATCAAGTTGAAGTAATCGTCCAACGGATTTGCTTCAATATTGAACGAAAACTTCTTATTTTTAGTCTTAATCTTAAATGCTGTATTATCATCTTTATCTTTTTCAAGAGTAATAATCTTCAAGATGGGAATAGATTCCTAAACGGATCAAGTCAGATCTTGCAAGTCGTCCAACGAAATTTCGTACCTTATGATGAGAGCCGAAAACTGTGAATTCAAAGCACACAAAGTGACCTGAAATGAACAACTTTCCCAATCGTTTACCTCTTTGCTTGACCCAGACTTCCGTTGCTGAAATTCATAAAATAATTTGGTCAATAGATTTGTTTTTACCAATTAAGGCAATCAAGCTTGACTTACTCTTAATAAATACTTCACCAGCAGGCAATCCGAACTTCTCACATATCGCAACATCGGTCTCAGGTTCTTTCTCCTTTTTCTTCTTTTCTTTATCTTTGGCCTTTGACACGAGTTGTTCCATAGATCCGCTTGTGCGCGTAGGTGCGCGAGCTACTTGACCATCACTCGTACCGGTCAATGCATTCGAGCTTAACTTGCTCGATATGCCTTTAGGAGGTGCAGGTTTGGGAGGCGCTTGACCACTGCTATTCAGTGAACGCAATCTGCGACTCAACTTGACCGCTAAGTGTTTGTAAAATCGTGCGCACATGATCGGATCCGATTTGAAGAGTTCCAACACGAGAGGCAAAGACACGGCCTTTAATTTTGTTGTAACATCCGCGACGACAGAGGCAGTTGCTTTGCGCAGAGCTAAGTTTTAAATGTGAGCAATGTACCGAAATTAAAATAAAATTTTTCTCCACGTACCAGGCAAGACGGACGAGTCGCCGAGGAGGGTACCAGCACCCATAACAGCGAGACGAATTGAATTACCATCACTTGTCGTCTTCTCAATACGAACACTGCCGTCGACCACCAAGAATAACGTACCACTCTCCTTGTCTTGCTCGATAATCTATTCAAACGAGAGTAAGTTATTTGTTGTGTCACCAGGTCGAAACGCACGTACCATTTCGTTGCGTTCGTAAACTACATCTTGAGCATTGAGTGTCAACAAGTGCAAGTCACGGTCGGTCAACTCGCTCGTTTTGTTCCAAAAGTTCGCCCCTTCAGAATCTAATGCAGTAATTGGAATTCCCTTGACGTGCTCATTGATCCATCCAGACTTAACGCTACGGAATTGCGTTGGGTCCTCTTTGCTTGGCTCAGTAATGGTGCCATAACCAGCCTTCAAAGTGTGGTCCCAATAACCATCAAAGACACGTCCCTCCGGTGACTGGAAGACACCTTGACCATGGAACTATTTGTAAAGTATACATTAGCACGCTAACCTTTGATTGAATCCATTAACTTACGTCTCCATCGATCCACTCGCCGTCATATAATCCATTGATGGGTCGAACAAATCGCCAGCAGCCAAGTCTGAACCCTTCACGGAGAGTTGAGACTTCAGTAACTTCAATCTTGAGCACGTGTGCGAGCTCTTCAAGCAGCTCTCTCATCTGCGCTTGACTGCTAGCCTTCACGAACCATGAAGTTTCAGGTCCATTCAACAAGAACCCGTAGCCGAGCGTGTATCCAGCAGCTAAAATTACAATTAGCAACGTTATCTATAAAAGGATAAACAATCTACTTGCCAGCAATCGTTTCGATAATTCTTTGGTTTCGCTTGTTGAATTCAGTGTCGATCCAAACTAATGGAATGCTGTGACCTGCTTCGTTCAGCGTAGCTTTCTTGTGGACAAAGTTTGACGCGAGAATCAAGTCGCTGAAAATCATCAACTCGGGCTTGGTCTCATTTTTCTTGCCCTTTTCATGGTCTGAAAGGTCTAAGATCGCCTCCAACTGGAATTCTTTTACGAATCTTCGTTGAGCATAATTTCCTTGCGTCAATAGTACTTCGTAGCCACCACCCTTGGCAATTAACTCCTTGAACCGTTGTTCGCATAACTCCATTTGCTCGTCAATTTTCTTTCTCTCGTCAATGTATCTATTAACTTTTTGCACGGCTGCAATGGCGTCACGTAAATTCTGGTAGTCCACGTGTGTTTCTTCAGTGTAATCTAATAGGGCTTTCAACAGCAACTCGTAACGCATGATACGTTGAACTAATGTGGTTAAGTTAGTACTTATTGAAAGGTATGTGATATATAGTGATGATACCAGGCATAATAAGGTAGGCGTAGACATCGAGACCTCCCGTATATTTTTCATAACAATTCTTTAAGAACTGAGTGTAGTGCGGGTACTTCGTCTCCGCTTCTTGTTGCTTGGTACGAGCCGTTGTGAAATTTCGAATATAACGGTAGTACAGCGTGAATAGCTCGGCCTACAAAAAAAAAGAATAAAAATTTTGTTAGTTTCGTAGCAAAATTGATACTAAAGCTTACGTTTTCTTTGAAAATGTCTGCAAATGTGGCGACTCTAGGCCACTCTTTGTAACGCTCTTCCAACTTGTTCAATAATATTTGATTCAATGCGGCAATGACTTCGATGTCGGAAAATATTTCAAACAACTCGAACGGTGTTAATAATTGCAGTTTTTGAATAGGTCGCACAAAAACCTAAAAATAGCGTGATTGGTAATCATGAACAGTATATTAAAGAACAAGACACGGGCCAAATTAATTACCTCCATAACTTTGTTCAAATGTCCAACAAAGTCTCGTTCAGTCGTGATAATTTCTTTCAATGCGTTATTTCTCTTTCGCATTTTCGAAGCCCCTTGAGAATCTGCCCATTGCAGAACTGCGCGACATTGTAATTAGTACCGTTAGGAAATATGTCCGTTGAAATAATTACCCCACTCAGGATTAAATGTTCTCTTGCGAGCTAAGTGATTTCGAATGATTGCTTGACATTTCAACACTTGCGCAATATTAAACATTTTTCCGTTGACGAATTCCACTTTAGGGAACTTGATTCGCTTCGATTTATGAGCCGAATGAGTTCGTTTAATGTAGATAGGAAGTTTGCCTGTGAACTCTGCACTGGTGCTCGGTGATTGGCTAGGACTGTCCTCGGCTTTATATTCAATATTTTGAATCATCGACGACACTTTGTTTTGTCTGCGCTCTTTAGCCTTCACAATACCCTCTTGTTGCCAAGTCAACTGATCTTTCAGAGTTTTAAGCTGGTCCGATTTCGCCTGAGAAAAAATCGTCAGAAAAAAGTACGTGAAATGCACAGTAACAATCTAATTACTTTAATCTCATCTTCCAGCTGCTTAATGTGTACCGAAACATTCGCTGCTTTGCCCTCCAAATCAGTAATATTTACGGAGTCCTCCCGGTTCACGCCCGTGTTAGCTGTAGGATTATTACTCGCGCTAATTTTGTTCACGTGAGTTATTGATCTGTTCGCTATCTCGTCGGGCTTGGCAGCTACATTAATTACTGTTGTACTGTTGCTCTTTGGTAATAGCGCGCTCGAGCTGTTATTGCGGGAACTAATCGGCGATCGTCCAGCTTGCTGAGGTTGTGCAGGCTTTTGATTAGATTGTTGCGCTTGAGGTGATTGTTGAACTTCATGTTGAGCCTGTGTGACACTTCCTGTTTCGACTTGTGTCTCAACGGCTTCAGCGGGCTTTTCCTCAGTTGAGCGCGGTGTACCTTTACTACCTGTGCTCGTCGTTAATTTAGTGTTGCTATTTCTGCTGGCTATTTTCGTGTCTTTCTTTTCTTCATCGGCCAATGCGGCTTCTAACCGTTTGAATGCTGGACTGACTTTCACTTCCGTTTTTGGTGGTGATTTTAATTTTTCAGCAGCGCTTTCTGTCAGCGATTTTGGCTGATCTGCTGACGGTACTGAATCTGATACCACATCGATATTATTGCCATTTTGAGCTGACAACATTGCGGGTTTTTCGTCGACTTTGACAGCTGGGTTGCTAGCCTCACGTTTGACTTCATCTTTTTTGTTGTTCTTAACATTACTCTCCACGACTAGTTTTGGTTCTTCCATTGCGTATGAGTCGACTTCAGATCGCGCGTTGTCGGCGGATTTTGGTGCGTCATTCTTTCTCGGTGAAGACTTTGGGGATCGCGGCGAATTAATATGCGCAGTTATTTTCCCACTGGAACTTTTACGTTTTTTATGACGCTTTTCTTTCTCTTCTTTACTTTCTTCGCTGTTGTCTTTCTTTGCGTCTCTTTTAGACTTGCCTCGTTTTAACGAAAGACTGTTCTCATCTTCCTTATCTTTGTGTAAAGGGCTGCTAGGAGCGTCGTACAAACTCTTTCGATTTGCTTTACGAGCACTTTTTGGTTTTTTTTCTTCGCCGCTGTGGTCGGATTTCGTCCTCTCGTGACCTAAACCATCCAAAGGCAATTTTTTATGCTCATCAGTATTATTGTTATTATTTGCGTTGTTATTGGTTTCCGCTGAATTTACTAAATATTAGTGCGACTCTTCCAACGGTTAGAAAATTTAATTCTATCTAAAAATATATAAAATTCTACATTCATAATTTGATATTAAGATAATGGCATAATAATCATTCTTTTGTAATAAATTTTACCTTGAGTCGGATTCAATCCTGCGAAAGTTGGTAGTTTCACACCCACCCCAGCCTTTTGTGCGTTACGCAGAAAAGTTTCGAAGCAAAATAAAAACTCTTCAAATGTTACTTTAGATTTGTTACTGCTTGCTTTTAATAGTTTCTTGCAATTGTCTTCGGTTACATCAACGCCGATGTCCTCCAAAAATATTTGCAATTGAATAGCTGCGTTCTTATATGGTACAGTACCATCCTTATATCCAATACTTTTGTCAAAACATGATTTCAGAGTTCTATAGTAAGCTACATCAGAGTCATCCGCAACAGATTTGATCCTCTTGCGCTCTGGATTCTCTGATTTTGTCCGCTTAACTCCGCTCATAGTTGACTTAGTGGTGCATAACATAAAATCGTGATAGCAATGCTAACCGAGAATTTTACCGAGATTTTAAGAGAAGTCTAAATTTCCAATTTTGGAATCCTCCTTAAAATCAGACACCTAATTTAATACTGCCTCAGACCAGTAAACAACGTAGGAGAGGAGTATATTGACCTAAAGTCAAGCTTTTATGTAATTTCTAATTTTGGCTTTCTTTACAAACTTGAGTATCGCAAAAACATGATGCATTGACACCTATGTGGCTACTGTTTGCAACCAAAGACTTTGAGTCAAAGAGGAATAATCAACATTCACGCGAATTAAACAAGTACTATGGAGGATAACGCTTTTCAGCTTGATCCTGAGTCGGTTACTACGGCCCACTATTTGATTGGCTTCGCATCCCAAAATAGATGTAAAAATAATAACGCTTATACGAAATATGAATATTCAGACTCAAGAGAATCAGGTAATTTGATAAATAAGCTCTATAATGTAATTTCCGTGAATTATATTAGAAAAAAATATAAATTTATTTAATGAGTTACAACAATAACGTACTGATTTCCTCTACCACTATTAGCTTGAAAAGAAAATAATATTTTAAACAACATCGCGAAGTAACTAATTTATTGACAGGAGACACGAACCAAGAGTACGAAGACAGCTCCGAAGAATTTGATGATGAAGATATTGCAGGAAAGTATCATTCACAGCTTCCAATCCAAGCTTGAAACTGATTCCTGACTGTCTCAAATTAGAATACGATCTCAATGACGAAAACGACAATGACGAGGAATACAATGGCATAGCAATCAATATGTCCGGTAATAATATAAATCGATGATTACTATTAGCTTGTCTCTCAACATTATTTTCAAAAGCAATTGAAATCGACCAAACGACTGTGAATGCAACACGAATCATACAAACATCTCCAGACGGACTACCTCCAACAACAATAACAAACACGCAAACTACTGCAACGTCATCAGATAATAATAAGGGACCAACCCTTCACCGGTTTAGACCAGGAACAGTAGCACTTAGAGAAATTAAACAATATCAAAAATCAACTAATATGGTGATACGAGTATTACCTTTTCAACGGCTTTTGTTAGAACTCACGCAAGGGATTAAAGGAGATATAATATTTCAGTCCAGTGCAGTTGCTGCTCTTCAAGGTGATTCCTTATCGCTTCGCACACACTAATGGAATTTTCTAAAATCAATTGTTCAGAGGCGTCTGAGGCTTTTTTAATATCAATTTTTGAGGATGCAAATGAAGCAGCCATCACCAGCAAACGGATTACGTTGATTCCTAGAGACATGAAATTGGCCTATGCGCTTAGAGCCAGAAACAGGTGGAAGAAAGACAAACATAAATAAATTGGCTCGTTTCAAGCAGTTTTCCCTCAACCGTTTTTGTGCCGAATAAAATTACCGTTATTTACTAAAAAAAAACAAACGAAGCCAGGAAGTCCGCAAAAGAGAAGGAATGCAGCGCAATAGCTGCAAATATCTTCATGTTTGTGTTAGAGAAGATCGACAGAATACTTAGCTCGAGTAATTTTGTAAACCCCAAGCTAAAATACAATAGAATGATCTCTTAGCAAGTTTTGTATCAGAGAACTTGAGAACCGAGATGCGAGATAACTTAATCTATTAGAGAATGTTGGTATTACGCTATGCCACACAAATAATTTTCGTGTTAGAAAGGTTTGCGTGTTAAAATTCTGTTAGAAAAAACTGTTCTTCGCGTTTTCCATTATTTGTCTATTTTTTTCTCTGTCGTAGAGCACACGCCACATTTATTGTAAATACACTTGTATTAAAAAAAACCCAATGAGTGATCAACATTTTAATAACGACGACGATCAAAACATCCGAGATTACAACACTGGAGCAAGCAGGTAAATATTCAAAATTATTTGTTTAAATTCATTCTTCTCACTCATTAATTACAGTAACACCGTTGCTACTTTTAACGTGTTTGTCGGCGACTTGGTTCCCACAGTAACGGATGACGATCTTCGTGAGAGATTCTCTGGTTGTGGAGAAATTGTTAATGTTAACGTGATAAGAGAACGTGCTACTGGTTTATGCAAAGGTACGTAATCGATAATTGCATAAACACAATTATCGCAAATTGTTACCGTTAGATCAAGTCACTGAAAGTTTTACTTTTTTTTCTACGGGAATTAGGATACGGTTTTATTCATTTTGGTACTCGAGAAGCACAACAAAAAGCTTTATCTCCTGAATACAACAATTCTATTATAAAGGTTCGTTGCATTCGAGAAATTGATTTGGACCTTGAAAAAAAAAAAAAAAAACATGTCAAAAAAGAATTCATTGACGTACAGTTTAATTACGACAAACTTCAACATTATATCGATTGTTGCTTAATATTCACACGATATCGTTTATTTTAACGTTTTTCAGCCGAAAACACAAACTTTTTTGACACTTTGAAACTTAGAAAAAAACACGTGGTTTAAAGTTAACCAACAAGGAGATATTCCACCGGCGAGACAACTTCATACCGGCACAGTGCGAGGCGGAATAATGTACGTATTTGGTGGCAAACAAGAAGGCACGCGACCAGATGAATACACTGGCGATTTGCTCGAGTTTGAGTTCAGTACGCAAAATTTCTTTATACTTGCAATGCGTAATTATAGAGTAAAATGTATTATTGTAGGCACACATACGTGGAAAAAAATTAATGTGGATGGATCGCACCTTGCTCGCGGGGGGCATGTAATGTTTGAGTTTGGCGATTATTTGTATATTCTTGGTGGATATGATGGTACTCGAATGAGCGATTTATGGCGAATAAGTAAGTTATTGATTATTTTTTTTGAAGTTACAAAATTTAGAAAAATATCACCTGTACTTTTTGAACAAAATTGATTTCGAATATTAATATCGATCATATAAAATCTGTTTTAATTAGATCATATTGTCCCTGGTATTAAATTTCGTTTGCAGTAGTGATTTATTTAAGTATATTTTTTTCTGAATATTTTTTGGGTACAAAAGTGTGCTACTATGATTAACGCGATGTAATATAGAGTTGCCTGAAGTAGAAGCAACCGAGGGGAAAATTCGGAGCATAAAAGCGAGATTAAGAAGTGATATGAAACAGATCTTTAAGTCAAAAGAATACAGCGACTTAGTTATACGCATCGATCAACAAGATTATCATTTACATTCTGCATTATTACGCATTAGATGCCCCAAGCTACTCTCGCTCATTCAAAACGACAAAACTCAAACAGAAAATTTAACGAAATTTCAAATGAATATTTTAATCCAGTACATTTACGAAGATCACTTTGCAGTTAGTCCCATTTATATTGCGGAGATGGCCGAAATGCACGCACTCGCGCTGAATCTAGAATTACCATATTTGGCAAGTTTCATCGAAGACGCAGTTATTGATATTTTAGATCGAGATAACTTGCTCGATGCATTGTCGGCGTTCACTGTGCCACGAATCCATAAAAGGTAATTTCATTGCAAGTTACTCTATGCAATGTACTAATATAGTAATAGATGTCAGGACATTAAGGCACAAGTGGAGAGTCCAAACGTTAAAATTTTTCCAAAAGATAACGCGCCAATAGTACCAATCGCTACAAAATTGTCCGAGAATTTCTTGGAATTATTATTGCAAACAGGCGCGCAGACAGACATTACTATTATAGTTAATGATCAAGAATTTAAATTGCATAAATTCATTCTTTGTAGAAGGTAAAATAATAATTAGTCATACGAACAATAGCATTGCTGATATATATATTGTATTAGATGCCCGTTCTTTAAGGGGTTCGCTGAATTTAACGAGCGTAATTCTGGATCCGTTTTGGTACACAAACCTCATATGCCTTTCACTGCTTTCAAGGCACTTGTAAAATACATATATGGTGCTAAGATATCATGTGACGATATAGAAGATTATTTTTGGCTGCTACAAGAGGCGTCTTATTACATGATCGATGACAAATTTTTTTATCAAAAAATCTCAAAGAAGATCTTGAAAAGTATTGAAGGGAAAAATGCCAAGAAATTGTTAAACGTGGCAAATAAGTTTAATTTTAATGGGATTGAAGAGATTATGCAAGCAATTCACGGTGTAACATCGTACGAATAAATTTGGATCTCAAATTGTACAAGCTTTATTATTTTCTAAAGCCATTCAGTTGACATTAATATATATATATTTGCGATCAGTAGTATAGTATGGCTAACGCCATGAATACAACAGAAGTTAAGGAACGGTTCAATACGTTTTATTTGTAGTCCAACAAGTTGTATTTGATATGTCTCATATTATTAGGACAAATCGTTTCATATTATTGAGTAACACATTTCCGCTGTGCGTTTTGCATGTCGGGTTTGCCCTGTGTGGCAATGAACTCATCGAAAACTCGCTTGCAACTAAAAAATTAATATTCATTAGACTTTATATATATATTGTCGGTTATACTTACTGCCGCATGTAAAATGACGGCATTTGCTTAGGTAATTTTTTCATTTCTTCCAAATCAAACGGACATCCATGAGTTAAAGCGTACGTGAATGTTCTAACATCATCACCAAGAAAAGAATTAATCAAAATGTTTGGATTCCAAGGACCTATATTTGGCAATTAGAGATTACACGAGATAATTATGACAAAATACTGAATTCTTTTTGACACTTTTGACACGCGTCACTATTTGAAATGCGAAGATTATTTCTAAATTAGTTGAATTACTATTTCTAGTACTGTCCCATTAATTACTCTTCAAATAACCGAACGAATCAACTTACAACCATGTTCATGTGCATATTTCACCGCCAAGTACGAATGCTGTTTGTCGAATATAGAGGAGTCCCAAGGGCCTAAATTTAATATTGTGATTGATAAACCAATTTGATTAACCTGCTGATATGTCCGCCTGTCACTTACATCCGCGCTTGTGCAAGAATACTAAAATGGCAAATTCCCTTCCTTAAATGGCATTTGCTTTAGATCCAAACCACGTGCTTCTAATGTTTCTAACAGCTCTACGGAACAACTTTTTAAGCTGGAAAGAACACTGGGCCCTAGCGACCACGTGTCCACCATCCACTTGACGGCACCGGGTATTTGCTGGGTGATAGCGCCCTGAAGCAAAGTTTCTTGAGATTGATCGCGGTCGAAGGGTACTTTAACGGACCACGCGTGTTGGAGAATATTAACATTTTTGGATATCATTGCGTAGGCCCAAACATTGACATGCGTAAACGAAAAACCAAAAGCAATTTGTACTGGCTGGCAAGAAAATCCGCTGTCAATCACAAATTTGAAGCACTCGATATTTCTGCTAATCGCTGCTTGTGCGACCACATCATCTCGCGCTGGTTTTGGGATGCCTAGATCGAGTGCGAATCTAATCACATCCGTCAACCCTAATTTCGCGGCATTGCTGTAAATTGCAGAAGAAAATGTCGCCGACTTTTCTAACAAATATTTGAAGCATTCTACGCTGTTAACGTAATGAAAAGGTTTGGTTGAAATTCCAACTTTCTCGATTGCGTATTTGAGACAATCTAATTGACCTTCAATAGCTGCAGAATGTTGTACTTCCATAATCATCGACATTCCGCAGTGCTCTATAGCATATTTTAATAGTTCTAAGTTTCCTTTCTGCGCTGCTTTGCATAATAACGAATTTTCAAGCCGAAGTTTTTTTTCTTTTGCATACTTTAGACAATCGATGCTTGGCGTCCAAATTATTGTTCTAATCTTAGATCCATGTTCACATATATATTTTAGGCAGTCTACATGTCCGTGGCTCGCAGCAATGTTCACTGCCGATATGGTGTCCCAATCGCTCAATCTCAACTCTTCGTGAATGTATTTAATAGTCTCCAAGTCACACGAATAATCGACTACTCTTTTTAGCAATAGGTTGTTATCCTCAGGGCGGTCTTTGAAAAATTCTACAAGGTATTTCAATGTATTTACATGGCCGGATTTGGCAGCAAGTTCGCGTAGATTCTCGTTCAAGCTAACGTGCAGCGATTGTTGTAGATACTTGATGCACGACGTGTATCCGCTTTTAGTATAATAAGCTGCGCATTCGTCTTGATCCAGAACGAAATTATTGTCAAACGGTCGAATCCGCTTACATGCGTTGTAAATCGACTTGTTGCTTGCCCTAAGCAACAAAATATCGAACGGACAGAGTTGTTTAAATATCACGCCCCAGCAGTCATCCAATAAGTCCTCAAGGGTTGCGTTGATCTAAACAGAAAAATATCAGAAAGAATAATAAGAACTCTTATAATTATTCACACTTTATTTTGACCAGCATTGATAGTAATAAAGCTGTAATTATCAAAATAATCCACTTATTTTCACTTATTTACAAAAAGATTCTAACATCTAGCCTAACACAGATACGAAGAACAATCTGAACTATTTTACTTACGTCTTTATTCATATGTAGTATACAGCGGTACTTAAAACAAATATAATGCAGCAAAAAAAGGGTTGCAGATCACGTGACATTTTATTTTTTTAAATTCGTTCGCTTATTTGAGCGCGACACCCCATTCTTGAGCCTTTTTATAAATTTTTTGCTTAACTTCGTCAGAAAGCTCTTGCCATGCCTGAAAAATTATTTGGTTTAGATTCGCAACCCATAAAAAAAAAACTCGCCCAGTACAATGACTTAATACTTACTTCAAAAGATTTAACAGTGCTAAAGTTGCTCAATAAGAAGTACAAACATGCTCGTTTCAACTTTTTGCACTTGTAAAGCATTGCCACTTCGTAGATGCAGCCAACATTTTCCGCGTCGATCGAGTACCCGACTATCGTTTCAATTATCTCCAACAATCTATAATACCATTAATTTGGTATCATATTATATGATACAATGTAATAATGATTTGATTGTGTAATACCACCAAAGAAATTAAATTAAAAAAAAACTCGATCCGCTTGCTATCGTCACGAGTTATATTATTATTAGTATATTATAATAAACTTACCTATCTAATCCATATACTCTAGACTTCACTAACAGCTCAATAGCGTAGTCTCCATCGACTTTTTCCACATCATTCGTGTAGCAGTACTCGAGAATATAATCAAACACGACTCGTCTGTAATGCCTAAATTAGGAAATCACGTGCAAAGCTTATTATTCTTTTCAACGTACGGAATATCTTGCAATTCAATCACGTCCATCTGCGCTTCCTTCAAACCGGATGTGAACATGCGATGGAAGTAAGTGCTGCGCGCAGCCAAGATGGCTTTATGCACGACAATGACCTCGCCTTCAATGTTCAATTTGACTTCGTTGTACAGATCTGCGCTGGGTTTGTGCGCGCTGGTTTCGAAACGTGCCCTGGCCAGATCAGTTTCGTACGTCGAGGCGGGCACTTCTTTGGCAGGCTGAGCGAGGGCATTGTGAGTGACATGCCAGCACTGTTTCTCACGTAATATATATTTTTTGGACAATATTTCGCAGCAAACAACTCCGCTTAGAAATTTGAAGGAAAAAAAAAATTGGGAAATTTCGCCTTTGTATCGAATTTTTAGTCTTGTGGTGACATTATGATTGACAAAAATAAGCTAATTACAAACACCGTTCACTTTCTTTGGGATGGATCTAATTTTTTTTAACCAAATTTGGTAATCATTAACGTACCCAGAATGATTGTTCAATTAAGGCCTTAAGACGAAGCAAGTCCCAGCTCTCAGCCCAATTCGCTTTCTTTTCAATTTCGACTTGCAATTCTTTTCGGCGTTGAATCTCGATTAATTCTTCTTCGCGCGTTTTTAACTTTTTCATCGCTGGAATTAAATCATCTTCTTTGAGGTCTTGGCGCACTGACTCGCCTTTAAATTCGTATCGCAAAGTATCGCCGTAAATGTAATTCAATAACATCTGCACGAGCACGGTGAGTTGCGGCTAAAATTAGATTCGGAGCGGAATATTGATGTTACCTTGCCATATTCGGCAGTCGGAATTTCATCGATAGGCACTATCCAACGCCCTTCTAAGTCTTTGTCCATCGGTTCAACACCTGATTTAGCAGCCGCAATTTTCTGTGTCGGAAAAAAGAATTAAAAATAAAAAATTAATTTGTCGTTGGGAATACAACGCGTTAATAAATTTAAATTATCCCGTCTGTTATGTATGAAGGTACAGCGGGTTTCAGAAGAAGACCCTTAACATTACAATGCGTTGATAAATTTAGAAAAATATTTGCTCTTGCATTAAAATGTTAGGCGACGTAAATTTAAAAATTTAAATTGCGTGAATACCATTTGATAAAATATCAACCGTACTATAATATTAATACTAAAATAATTACATCAGCACCGTACCTTATTAATAATATCGCGTAATTTATGTGAACGACAGTCGATGATAATTCCGTGGGCGGGATAACTCTCGTTGGCAATCTTCAGCACAATGTCGCTGTAGTCGTAGTTATTTACAAGCTTCAAAATTTCATCGCGGAACAACGACTGCGCAAGTGTCGTGCCTAAAATAGTTAGAGAGCGGAATAATATTAGCTGCTCTTTACACACTCGGAATATAAGTTTTCAAATAGTTGAGCACGTGTTCGGTGCCTTGGTGGTAAATTTCAGCGGGAATCATGCGCATGGGATTGTTGATCAACTTGAGTACTTCCAATTTAGGCAAGTTACCAACTATCAACAAAAAATGCCTAAGTTTAAAAATTCCTTTTTAGGAAATAACCATTACGTACTCTCAGGTGGCAATAAACTCAATTTGTTGTTCGCCAAGTTGATGTAATGCAATGCCTTGCATTCAGCGATTGAACTAAATACTATTTTTAGTAACCGGAACAATTGCAGTGCTTAACTAATTTGGTTACTTTGGCACTAGTGAAATTTGGTTCTCATCGGCTGAAAGCGATTGCAGCGCGTTCAAGTTCTCAAAGTCGGGCAGGAGCGTCAAGCAATTCTTTCTAATGTCCAACACCTACTCGCCACGCGTGAGTCCGAGCGGATCCGTTCAGTGAAAATTATTTTATGCCTTACTCGGAGATTAACTAACGTGTCCAAGGGCGGTAATACGGCAATCTTATTGTCGCACAAAATTAATTTTTGCAAGCCGACGAGATTTCGAATTGCGACGGGGACTTGGGTGATGGCGTTGAAAGACAAGTTCAATTCGATCAAATTGAACAGTTCACCTATAAATAGCTTCGTTATTCATCGAGTACGCGAGCACACTGAAATTTCGTACCGAGAATGAACGGGACTCTTTTGATTTTGGAATAAGTTTGTGAGAAGACATTAACCTGCTCGTAATATCCAACTTCGAGATTTTCCAATAAATATCCATTTTCTGGACCCCCATACTCCTCAGCATTTGGTCGTTCCAATTTTCCACGACCATAGAGCACAGTCTTAAAATAATAATTTAGATCGAGTTCACATCCAGAAAAAAATGGTGTTTTTTTTTTTTTTTTTTTTTTTTTTTTGTTTCATTCTGGCTTACCTGAACAGTATCTAGCTTATCTTTTCTAGACTTGTTTGTAACTTGTTGAACGATGATGCGTTGCTGCTCTTCACGACGTTTTTGTTCCAATTCGAATTGATGGCGCAAGCGTTGTTTTTGCACGGCATTCATCGCCTGCACACGCGCTGAAAACCTTTGCAAAGCTAGTTCTTTTTGCTTGACAATCCTATCTGCATGCGCCTTTTCTTTTTCTTGCTTCTTTTGAAGCTCACGTTCCCTACAAAATATTCATAAACACATCCGATCCAACCTAAAATGTTTTTTTTTTTTTAAAAGGTAGATCAATACTTACTTCCTTGCTTTTTCTTTTTCGGCAATTTGCTTCTCACGCTCGAAATCTCTAAATC
>Ga0209960_1002394_pt1 | contig 18893 bp, 20 predicted proteins | sample ThiBiot_500_plan_2_FD_183947 | JGI IMG/M metagenome (GOLD analysis project Ga0209960, IMG submission 183947) | Wastewater bioreactor microbial communities from Cape Town, South Africa - Thiocy_expt_500_plan (SPAdes) | ecosystem: Engineered > Bioreactor > Thiocyanate-remediating >...
AAGTTCATAACCAGCTAGAGCCGCGTCTTTTGAAAGGCGTTCAAGAGGCTTGAGCCGAATGCGGGGAAACTCGCCTGTTCGGTTCTTAGGGGAGGGAACGGCAGTAATGTCATTCTCTTACCCGACGTCATCGACAGGCGTGTCCGCAACGGTACCGGCCGTCACCTTATCCTCGCTGGGGGTTGCGATGGCAGATGCCGGCTTGTCAGCCATTTGTAGCCAAGCAGCATCGTCTCTCCTGCAAACAGGCTCTCTTAAAGAGATGAGTCAGGACTTGACATCCTCTCAGTTTGCTAAATCCTTGACAATCACGCTGGCCAGTGCAGGTCTCATGAACAAGCTGAGTGGCACCTTGAACCTTCCCACCCAACCCAAAGGGTGGGAGCACCTGAAGGTCAATGCCACAAGGTCCTTGGTCACAACCCCTCTGCATGTCTTCATAGGAGGCGAGAAGCCAGAAGAGGTGTTGCTTGATGGGGTGAAGTCTTGTGTGGCTCACACGGTCGGTGGCATAACATCCAATTCTTTAGGTGATCTTTATGGCAAAGGAAATCTCCCTTATCTTCTGCATAAAGGAGGCCATTTTGGCACCGGGTTCTTATTGAGCCTTGGGTTATCTGAAGGCGAGATTGAAGAAGCCATTGGTAGTGGTATTGCGGCTTTGGGGGCAGAAATAGGTGCAGAATCCCTGCCAAGTTCACTCTCTCGAGAAGCCAGAGGCAACATTGCAAAGGTTGGCGGCTCTCTTGCGGGTCTTTTGGCGGGGGCTAAGAAAGGAACAGGCATCTTCACGGCCTGCAATGCCATTGATCATAACTTCCTGACGCAAGAGGATGAATTCCTCCAAAAGAAAAAACAAGAAGAGGAAGAACTGGATCAAATCCTTGCCTCTCTAAGCTTCAATCTTGCTGGAACGTCTTTTACCTCTAGAATTATTTATCACTTATGATAATTACTAAGGAGTTAGAGAGGAACGAAAGATCATGATGATGAGCCTTTTGCGAAAAGACTTGGCCTATGCCTATCAAATTCTTGCTTATTTAGGGCTTGATGACCATACCTATACGCATTTATCTGTGCGCGCAGAAGATGGTTGCTCATATTACATCTATCCGTTTGGTTTTCGTTTTGAGGAGGTAACACCTGAGTGTTTATTGCGCGTTTCTTTTGATGGAGAGATTTTAGAAGGATCTGAGTATCAATATAATAGAACAGGCTATATTGTTCATGGGGCAATCTATCAGAGACGCCAAGATATCAATGCAATTTTTCATATTCATACCCCTGAGATTGTGGCTGTTTCAGCTCTTAAAGAAGGGTTGCAACCGCTGAGTCAATGGGCGTTGCATTTTTATCATCAGATTGCCTATCATTCTTATAATTCGTTAGCTCTTGATGAAAGCCAAGGCAATGACCTTATTGATGATTTACAAGATAAATTTATCTTGTTGATGAGGAACCATGGTTCTTTAACGTGTGGGAAGACAATTCAAGAAGCAATGTTTTATACTTATCATCTTCAACAAGCCTGTAAAACTCAATGCTTAATCTTGTCAATGAACCAAGAGCTCATCGTGCCTGATATATCGATCTGTGAAAAAGCGGTGAAAGAGTTATTATCTTTTGAATCAGATTTGGGAGCACGAGATTGGGAGGCTTGGGTTCGTCGGCTTAAAATAAGTCATCCTTAAAGAGATTATTTGAGGGAATGAATCCCTTTTTTAAAAGACCATGCTGCTTGACAGGGCAGAAAAGAAGACTACTTTTTGGGTAAGGTGAACCAAAAAGTCGAGCCTTTGTTTAGAGTGGATTGAACGCCCATCTCGCCACCATGATCTTCTATAATTTTTTTGCACGAGGCCAATCCAATGCCTGAACCGGGGTATTGTGATTTGCTATGGAGTCTTACAAAAATATTAAAAATGGTTGCATGGTATTTTTTATCAATCCCTATACCATTATCGTTAATATTAATAAGCCAACCTTCTTTATTTTCTTCTGCTGTGATCGTGATAATTGGAGATTCATTACAATTAAATTTTAAGGCATTGTTGATAAGATTATGCATTACTTGAGTGATCAAAGTTGAATCTGCATAAATTTTTGGTAAATCACTGCAATAAATAACAGCATTTTTTTCTTTAATTCTTTTTGCAAGAGAAATTTGAGTATTTTTTACTATTTTATCAAGATGAAAGAATGACTTATTGGGTTTATGGAGGCCCATTTGTGAATAATTTAAAATTCCTTGGACAAGGGCGCGCATATAAGTAGCCCCGTCACGGATGATATTAAGATAGTTATTAATATCTTGCAGGTCTTTATTTTGAACTTTTTCTTCAACGAGATGAATATAATTTGTAATTGTCCGAAGAGGTTCAGTCAAATCATGCGCGCACATATGCGCAAATTGTTTTAATTCAGCATTTGATTTTTTTAGTTTTGTTAACATTTTTTCCATCTTCTTTTCAGCGATTTTACGCTCTGTAATATGTTCAACAAACATGATGATCCCGCCGATAATGTCTGAAGATTTATACCAAGGTAAAATCTCCCATCTTAAATATTCGGTGTTTCCATTTGAGCGTATAAAAACATCTTCCTCACATTTTACGTGTTCACCTTTTAAACATCTTTGGTGAGTTTCCTTCCACCGCTCAGGAAGATCTGGGACAATATCATAATGCAATTTTCCTGTTATATCGCTCTCAGGTAAATTAGTTTCCTTAAACCATCGATCACTTGTTATAATATACCTTAAATGGTCATCAAGCATAGCCACAGCTATTGGCATTGTTTTGATGAAAACTTTGAGAAGATCTTCATTTTCTTTTGGAATTACAAGGTCTTTTAAGTTGTGTTTCAAGAAAATGTTCCTGGGTTTAAATTAATGCGAATTTTCATAAGCTTTAACTTTGCAAGGTTTTTATTAAATAACTTTAAAGCTATATAATGAAGAATTTTTATTATTAAAAGTTTAAAAATGGAAGGATTTTCTTTTGAAAGGTCAGCCACCAGTAATCTTAGATACTAATCCTCAAGAAAATAATAATTATGATAATAGATGAGGGTTTGTAGGAGAGATTCCTACAAACCCTGTGATATTAGCGTCGTACTTTTATACTATTTTCGACCCTCTTAACACCCTGAACATTGCGAGCAATTCTTTCTGCTATGCGTGCTTGTTCATAAGTGCTGACAAAACCGCTTAATTGAACCGTATCTTTAAATGTATCAACATGAATTTCTGTTGCATTGAGTCTAGGTTCTGCAATAAGCGCTGATTTGATGCTTGCCGTTTTCCCTGAATCATCAACATATTGTCCTGTTGTTTCTCGATCCTGTAAAACAGCACATCCCGGTAATAGGGTTGCTAAAATAGCTGTTGCAAATATTATATGTTTTTTCATTGGCATACTCCTTTCTTTTCTTGCCTAACCACACAACAGTAGCTCAAAAAGAGTTCTATAACCATGCGAATAATTGAGAAAATCTCAACTACTATGATTTTTGACTTTCGCTCATACTATTGAGGAGATGAGCTGTAGCAAAAAGTTGGAGAAGGCTTTCCCTACAGATAATTAAAAAAGAAAGTATTTATAGGATGAATGAACGCAATACAGAACGAAAGAACACAATGTTTCTTAATAAAAATGCGAATCAAGGACACATTATAGACCAATACAAGATCATGTGTGACTCAATTAATACCAACAATCAATTGCGAGAGGCTGCAAATAATTTTTGGGTTACAGTTAATTCCTTGGGGATTTCCTCCATCGCTTATATTAAAGACACATCTAATCTCAATAGTGAACAAAAACCCCTTATTATGTGGGTTTTAGTCTTTCTGGGTTTCACTTTATGCTGCTCATGGTTGAGTTATTTAAAAACCATCAAGAAAACTATTGACCAAAAACACACTTTGCTTCTTGTGATGGAACAATATTTGCCATTGCCTATTTTTCAAAACTTACTTCAAAAGGCCAGACCTGATAAAAACAAGAATTCTCTGACAATACGAGAAATGTTTGTGCCTATTTCTTTTTTATTAGGTTATATATTCTTAGGGGTAATATTAATATTTTTTAATAAATATTTCTAAAATGTCGAGAGTAGTCTTTAAAATTTTTATAAATGGAGATGTAAATTTCTTGCTTATATTGATGCGATTATAAATTAATTTAAAGAAGGAAAAAATAAATGCTTTCATCTAAAACATTAATATTAATTACAGACAGTAAAGTGGCGAAATTTTATTCTTCTAAGGGAAGTCACGTCCAAGATCTCTTAAAAAGCATAGCCGCAGAAAAATGGTGGAAAATGTTAATCCAAAAGGGACGTGATAATTTTTTTCATAAAATGGGGGTTTCAAGCCACTTTTTTGATCCTCATCATGAAGCAAAAGAAAATGAAAGAAGAAGCTTTTCATTAGAAATTAAGTACACCCTTAAAAATGTACTTAAGTCTTATCCAGCAGATTGTATTGTAATATTTTCTGAACCTAAGATGCTCGGAGAGCTGAGAAAAAATCTAGCCTCAGAATTTAAGGCTCTTATCCATAAAGAAATCAATAAGGATCTTACGCATTGTACGCTACAAGAAATTTCAGGTTATTTGAGAAACGTTTAAGAAAATTTTGTGTTTTTACCTTGAGATATAAATACTTTTCCAAAAGTAAAGCCAACACTTAAAGCCGTCAAAATAGAAGTGCTGGGGTACTTTTTAATGCGAAGCTTTAAATAAGTTAAAAGGTCTTTACCTTCCTTTAAAATGAGAAAGGAATTACTTTTCATCTTTTGCTTTTTAATTTCTGTAATAAGGGTTGAAAATTCTTTCGTTAATTTGTGAAAAGTTCCCGAGGCAAGGGGGCGAAGTGTATTCCAGTCTTCTTCTTTGGATAATTTAATTTTTTTGTAAATATCAAAAGCTTCTTGAATATTAGATATAATTTCATCTAATTTGCGAGAAATAAAAAGCTTTTTACTAATAAGCTCGTCTTCTAAAGCATTTGTTATGTAAGAAACATTTCTATCAAAAAATTGAAGTTTCTCTTCTAATCTCTTCATAAACTTTTGTTTGCCTGTCATTTTTTTCTCCCCCAATGTCTATGATATGAATATATTCCAGTTTTTATTAATTTATTTATCTATAAAAGTTTAAAAAATAAGTTATTTTCTTCTTTCATATTTCTCTTTTTATTTTAAGTTTTATTTAAAATTAATAGTATATAGAGGGATAATTATTTAATGATTCAGAGCAATAAGAAAATAATTAATTATGATAAAGGTGACAACTCTAACGCTCAGTTAGATGTCAAAATTACCAATGAAGAAGGAGAGGGGAAAAGTAAATTCTTAAAATATTACGAAAAATATATGTTACTAATGGGGATAGGGGGACAATCTCTTTTTTATCTTCAAGCATTTAAAATTTTTTTTACAAGAAATGCTCAAGGTGTTTCAGTAAGTGGTTTTACGATTGCTCTTATTTCTTTAGTCAGCTGGCTTATTTATGGTGTACTCATTAAAGATAAAATTCTCATAAGAGTAAATATTGTTGCTGTTGTAGGTGCTGTTTTAACCTTAATTGCGATTTTTTGGGTGTCTTAGCCATTCAAAAGAATAAATAGAATTTGTATTGATATTTTTTCTCTATGGAAAATGCAATGAGTTGGTGGGGCTACAGAAATACGCCTTGAAGACTAAAATATATATTCTTTATTTTTCTATCTAAGATTAATGATTATATGCACTCTAAACGAATTTTTAGCTCCGAGTGGATTTCAAAGTATCGTTGGTTTGGCGTGCATCCGGATTTATAGTCAGATAATCTCCTGTAGATTGGCTCTTAGCTTCTAAGTATTCGGAGGAGAATTTTAACAAGGAATTTAAGGAAGGTTTCTAAAGCGTTGTTGTTCTACAACAAGGTGCAAAAGCAGATGAAAACCGGAATCATTTGAAGGTCTTCTGAAAGTCTACTGATATGCGTCTTTTTTAATAATTGATGAAGCCGCAGTTCTTACGTCATAAATCTGACATAAGTTGTTTCACCTGCTTATAAGAAAAGATAAGATATGAATGAATGCCCTTTAATTAAATGCCTTAAATCATATCGCATAGATTAGACTCTTTTAATTGGATTATCTAAGCCTGCTCAGGAAAAACAACAGTCTCTACCCAATAGTTGAGCGCCATTAATAAATTCTTTTCAAAAATTTCGAATTCAAAAGATTTAATAATATACCCACTCGCATAATTTTTATACGCATTCACCATATCCATTTTGCTCAAGCTACTGGTCAACACAAGAACAGGGATTCCTTGCAAGTCACGATCTTGTTTTAATGCTCTCAGAATAGAAAGCCCATTAACTTTAGGAAGATTAAGGTCAAGAAGAATGATATCCGGGCGTGAGAAAGAAGTAAGCGAGATTTTATGACGCAAAAAATCAAGAACTTCATCGCCTTCATGCAAACAGTAAATATCAAATTGATATTTTGCAGATTCAAGTACCTTTCTGACTAGAAATTCATCAGCAGGGTTATCTTCGATAAGAAGTAAATTGATATGTCCTTTGGTTTCGAGCGAAATAAGGTCATCTGTTTTTATTTCTTTATCCTGGAAAGCTTCTGGGTTAAAACCTTCAAAAAAACAGTTAGAAGTGGTCTTAAAAATAGTGGTTAATTTGTAAAGCATGCTGGCAGAAATCTTGGTAAGCCCTTGCTCATACTTGTGGATTTGTTGGTGTGAAACGCCAACTTTATCTGCTAGATCAGAAAGGGTCCAGCCTACTTTTTCTCTAAAATCTCTTAATTTTTGTCCTACAAAAATATCAACTGGATTTATTTCTGTTTCAGTGGTGTGAGTCGTTTTTTTCATTCTTGACCTATTTCATTCTCTAACATTTGAGGTTAAGTGTAATATATACCGCCCATAAATAATAAAGATATTTTAAGATATTAAGTTTAAAAATAGCTATGAAATAAACTCCTTAGCAACCGTAAAGAAAATTATTGCTCGAAGCTGACGGGTGTCGAAGTAACTTATTAATAATAATCGATTCTTGCTGAGAAGAGTTTTTCAATCTTTGAAATGGCTCGATTGGCGACCATAATAATAATGCGATCTTCTAACTGAATAACGGTTGATGGAAGCGGAATAATAACTTCAGCATTGCGAATAATTGCAGCAACAATAATTTCTTTATCACTGTTTAAAGCTTGGACTGTTGAGCCGACCAAGCTAGAGGCTTGAACTGCTTCTGCCTCTATTATTTCACCAAAATTTTCACCTAAAGAGTGAACGGATCTGATGCGGCCTCTTCGTACATGTTGGAGAATTTTAGAGACTGTGACTTTGCGTGGGCTGATGATGGCATCAACTCCCAAGGAAGTTACAAGCGGAGCATGAGAAGTATTATTAATCAAGGCAAGCGCCCGCATAGCGCCTAAGCGTTTTGCAAGAAGAGAGGCAAGAGTATTGACACGATCATCTTCGGTCAAAGCAACAACAGTTTCTGTTGTGGATACGCTTGCTTCTTGAAGGATTTCACTGTCGAGAGCATCTCCACACAGAACGATCGTATTTTTCAAAGAACTCGCGATAGCTTCAGCTCTTATGGGGTTTTTTTCAATAATTTCTATATGGACACCTGGGTGTGATAGTTCTATTTCTTGGGCTAAGCTTAAGCCAATATTTCCACCCCCTAAAATTAAAAGCCTATGTGCTGCTTGGTATTCAAATCCAAAAGCATTCATTGCCAATGAAATTTGTTCTTGAGCAACGGCAAAATAAACAGCATCACCTACTTGAAGGATATCCTGAGGTTGAGGGAGGAAATTATGGTCTTCACGTACAATCCCTATCACAGTGAGATCTAGATCAGGATAAAGGCTCGTGACATGACTAATAGGGGTATTAATGACAGGGGTATCTTGTGTACATCTTACGGCAACAATATTGACTCGACCATTTGCTAGAGAAATTAAGTCAAAAGCACCAGAGATGCTTAAGCTTTGACTGATAGCTTTTGCTACTTCAATTTCTGGCGAAATAACAACATCAATACTGAGGTGTTCTTTACTAAAAAGTCGAGACCATTTTGGATCAAGGTAAGCCTGGCTGCGAACGCGGCTAATTTTCGTTGGAACTTTAAAGAGAGCATGTGCAATCTCGCATGCAATCATATTCACTTCATCTGAGTAAGTAACTGCAATAAGCATATCTGCTGAGGCTGCTCCAGCACTTTCTAAAACCTCCGGGTGAGAGGCAAATCCACAAATAGCTTTCACATCTAATCTATCATTAATTTTATTAATAAGTTCCGCTGAGGAATCAATGACAGTAACATGGTTATCTCGCTCGGAAAGATAACGAGCTAAATTAAACCCAACTTGACCAGCACCACAAATAATAACTCGCATAAAACCTCTTTTTATAAATTTAAGTTTATGGACGGTTGTTACGCTCAATCTGGAGAATTTTTAATTTTCGATGTAAGGCTGAACGTTCCATGCCCACAAAGTTAGCCGTTTGCGAAATATTACCTGAAAAACGGGCAACTTGAGCCAAAAGGTAGTCTTTCTCGAAATGTTCTCTTGCTTCTCGTAGAGGAAGACTCATAATTTTAGAACTTTCTTCATTTCGTAATAATGATGGGGTCTCACCACAAATTTCTGCGGGTAGGAAATTAGGAGTGATGTAAACATCATCTTTTTCCGTTGTCATAATAAGGATCCACTCAATAACATTTTTAAGCTGCCGTATGTTGCCTGGCCAATCGTATGATTGCAGAACAAGTAGGGTCTCTTTTGTAAAAATTCGTTCTGGTAAACCTTGGGCAAAAGCGATGCGCTTGGTGAATTCTTCTACTAATTGAGGAATATCATCTCGTCGTTCTTTAAGACAAGGAACGCGAAGCGGCACAACATTTAGGCGATAATATAAATCTTCGCGAAACTTCCCTTTAATAACCTCTTGTTTTATATCTTGAGTTGAGGAGGCTAAAACGCGCACATCGACTTGCACTTTTTTGGTGCCTCCAACTCTTAAAAAAGTTTGTTCTTGCAAAGAACGAACAATCTTACCTTGAGTTTCTAAAGGCATATCTGACACTTCATCCAAGAATAATGTTCCTTGATGAGCTTGTTCCAAAAGACCAATCTTGATCCCTTGCTCTCCTTCATGGCCAAAAAGTTCTTCTTCGAAGCGTTCTGGACTTAAAGTTGCACAATTTAGAACGATAAAAGGTCCTTTTTCTCTGCGCGATTTATTATGGATAAGGCGAGCAACGACTTCTTTGCCAACACCAGAGGCACCTGAAATTAAGACACGACTACTCGTTGCTGCAACGCGCTCAATTTGTTGCCTTATTTGATTTGTTGAAACTGATGTGCCAATCAATTGAGTGAGAATGGATGTTTTAGATTTTAATTCTTTATTTTCTCGTTTAAGCTTTGCAGCTTCAATGGCTCTTTCAACAACCAATAATAAACGATTTGCTTTAAATGGCTTTTCAATAAAATCATAGGCCCCATTTTTGATCGCAGTAACTGCCGTTTCAATTGTGCCATGTCCGCTCATCATGATAACAGGAAGATCAGCGTGATCTTTTTTGATAATCTCAAGCAGTTTTATACCATCAAAACGGCTATCTCCTAACCATATGTCTAAAATCGCTAAACTTGGTCGTCGAGCGCGAATAGCTTCCAGTGCTTTGGTGCCATCCGTTGCATGGCGACATTGATATCCCTCATCTTCAAGGATTTCGACAATAAGACGGCCAATATCTGCTTCATCGTCTACAATAAGTATGTCATGTGCCATAACCTGATTCCTATAATATGTTAATTTGGGCAGAAGGCATCATAACAACCTTTTCTATAATTGTTGTTGGAAGGGTGATACGTACACAAGCACCTCTCATACTCCGATCCTCTAGGTTAATTTCTCCACCGTGATCTTCAATAATTTTTTTTACAATTGCAAGTCCGAGACCTGTTCCTTTTTCACGATAAGTAACATAGGGTTCTGTAAGAGATGAACGATTTTCAGGGAATCCCATACCATTGTCCTCAACTAAGAGAGTTAATTTTTTCTCATCAAGGACAATTTTTAATCCTATCCAACCTAAGACAGATTTTTCTTCAGTTTTTCCCTGCCAACTTATGATTGAATCGATAGCATTTTGGATTAAATTTGTCAAAACTTGACCAATTTGAGATAAATCAACATACATTCCTATATATTGATAAGAATTTGAAAATTCAAATTCAATTTCTGGGTGGGCAGATTGCTGCAGAAAAATAGCTTGTTGGCATAATTCTATGAGATTGGTAAGTGTTATTTGAGGTGCTGGCATACGAGCGAAATCAGAGAATTCAGTTACCATCCGACCAATATGATCAACTTGACGAACAATCGTTTCAATGCAAGTTTCAAAAGCTTGTGAATCGTTTTGAAGCACTGGAAGATATTTTCGACGTAAACGTTCAGCAGAAAGCTGAATAGGTGTAAGGGGGTTTTTAATTTCATGGGCTATTCGTCGCGCCACATCAGCCCATGCAGCTTTTCGTTGAGCAAAAACAAGGGCTGTAATATCGTCAAATGTGACAATAATTCCTTGTTGAGAGTTTTGTCCTTTTTCATAAACAACTCTCACCAAGAGAACACGTGTGAAACCTTCACGTGTTAAGTTAAGCTCAGTTTGATAGAAATTAATTTTGCTTTCTTTCGCCTGCATCAAAATTTCAGCCATCTCTGGAACTCTTTTTTCAAGTTTTTGACCAAGGATTTCTTGACCTCCAAGACGTAAGAGCTCAAGTGCTGAACGATTAAGCAAGCGAATAATCCCTTTCGAAGAAAGTTCGATAACGCCAGCACTAACACCGGCTAATACGTCCTCAATAAATTGACGTCTTTGATCAATTTGTTGATTTGCTTCGAGGAGTTCTTGTTGTTGGACTTGTAATTGGTGGGTCATATGATTGAAAGTCCGACCAAGGATGGTTAACTCATCTTCTTGACTACCATCTTTAACAGTGACATTCAGGTTGCCAGAAGCCACTTTCTCAGCCGCTTCAATGAGATCAATAATAGGCCGAGCTAAGCGATTTGCGAAATTAAGGCCCACCCATATAGCGATTGCTAACAAAATCAAAGAAATCAGGATAAAGGCAATGACAAACGTAATTTCTAATTGTTTTTGGATGTCGTGAAGTTGGTTGTATTCGCTGGCGGCATCTTTGGCATTCGCGATTCTTTTTAAAACAAGAGGGTCAACCAATCTTCCGACAAGAAGGTATGCGTTATAAATAGGCAGCTTCATGAGCGCGCGGACGCGATCTCCACTTTGGGAAGTATTAATGACAACAGCTTTTTCAGCTCTTTCGAGATCAAGTTCAGAAATACGTTCAAATTCGAGAGAAAAACTTAACCTAGAGCGGGCGAGAACTTCTGAAGATGCGTTAAAAACAATGGCCTCATCTAGAGAACGCACTTGTAATTCTATATCAAGTGCTTGATTAAAATGAACCTGATCACTTGAAAGCGACTGGAAATTTTCTGCTAACGCATGAGTCATGGCTTCACAATTTGCGCTAATAACTTTTTTGTGTTCTTCTAGATAAGCCTCTGCAACGGCTGTGGATTCTTGAAGTGCTGTGCTAATTCTTTCATTAAACCATGAACCAATGCCAGCATTAAACAGGTAACCAGAAGTGATAGAAATAAATATTGTAGGAACAACAGTAAGAACCCCAAGTATCATGGCTAATCGCGCCTGAAGCTTTGCACCGGCACGTTTTTGACGTTGATGACCCCACAATTTGACGAGATGTATTACAATTACAATCATAAGTAGTGATAAAATTGCCACATCTATTAAAAGTAAAGCAATAGGACGAGAGCTGGTCCCTAATAGGGCTGTATTACTAAAGGTAAAATAAGTTGCTATTCCGCAAACAACGCCAGCGGCTATTAAAAGCCCTGTTCCCCATTTTATGAGGATATTAGAAGACGGGAGAGTAAAAAATCTCATGAGAGACCTAGATAAGGTTATGTTCTTGTAGTTTTTTACGTAAGGTATTTCGATTGATACCTAGGAGGTCTGCAGCCTTTCCTTTATTTCCCTTAGCATGCTCGAGTACAAGGCAAATGAGAGGTCGCTCAACTTCACGGATAACATGTTCATAGAGGCTGCAAGTAGGTTTTACATCCCCTAATGCTGAAAAGTATTCTCTTAATTTTGTTTCCACAATGACTGATAAGCCAACATTATTCATTTCTTGTTGTAGACATACTTTAGGAAGTGGTGTTTTCATAAAAATCTATGCTGCCATTGGTTGTAAAGGATTGTCAATAATGGTATCAAAAAAGGAATGAATAAAGGAAATTACTTCGTGTGGTGTTTCTAATTGATTAACTTTAACCCGATATTCTGCAGAGTTAGGCAGCCCTCGACTATACCAAGCCAAGTGTTTTCGGCCCATTTTTACGCCTAATTCTGGTGTATGATATGTAAGAATTGCGTTGTAGTGTTCTAAAACAATGTCTTTCATTTCCCTAAGAGTGGGGCCGGCAAGTTTATTGCCGGTGCTGAGGTAGTGACTGACTTGATTTAAGAACCAAGGTCTGCCGAAAGAACCGCGCGCAATCATAACGCCATCAGCGCCTGAGAGATTTAAAAGCTCAACAGCATCTTCTTCAGTATTAACATCTCCGTTACCAATCACAGGTATTTTTACAGCTTCTTTAACCTGGCGAATAAAAGCCCAATCCGCGCGTCCGTTGTAAAGTTGGCACCTCGTACGACCGTGGACTGTGACCATTTGAATGCCACATTCTTCAGCAATTTTAGCAAGGCGAGGCGCATTACGACTATTATCATCCCAACCGGTTCTCATCTTCAAAGTCACAGGTATATTCACGGCTTTAACCGTTGCTTCAATAATCCTAGCTGCGTGAACTTCATCGCGCATAAGAGCTGACCCCGCATGTCCATTCACAATTTTTTTTACAGGACATCCCATATTGATATCAATGAGGTCTGCTCCTAAGTCTGCATTAAGGCGGGCAGCTTCTGCCATAACGGCTGGCTCACAACCTGCTAATTGGACAGCCATGGGACGTTCTTTTGTTGTTTTTTGAGCCATTTTAAGGCTTTGTCGTGTTTCACGGATCATGGCTTGTGAGGCGATCATCTCGGACATCACAAGCGATGCCCCAAATTTTTTCACAAGATTACGAAAGGGAAGATCTGAAACGCCTGTAATAGGAGCCAGAATGACGTTTCCTTGAAGTTTGATAGGGCCAATTTGGAGACTCAATTTTGTAACCTTAAACTAAATCACATTTTAATCTTTCTTTTTAATAATATTTATTATTTTCTGCAACAAACTTCGGTTAAAAGTTAATCTTTTTAAGTTAAATGAAAATTTGTTTATTTAATGATATAATAAAATAAAAGGCCAGGAGTGAGTTCATGGTAACATTAAAGCAAGCTATTTTAGATCCTAAAAGCTCTTTTGGAACACCTCAAGAAGTGATGGGAGCCTCAAATTTCTCGCTGGATGAAAAAATAATTATTTTAAAGTTATGGGCTTATGATGCTGAGCAGTTGGAAATCGCAGAAGAAGAAAATATGACAGGTACGGATGATGACATGCTTAAACATATTATTGATTGTTTATCGACTTTAGAAAAGCAAAAGGCAATGTCATAAAGATGACTCATGCTACAAAGGCTTGGAAGTTGAGTTAAACTGTATTAGAGTGCTAGGCGCGCGCCCGTAGCTCAGCAGGATAGAGCACAGGATTCCTAATCCTGGGGTCGTGGGTTCGAATCCCGCCGGGCGCACCAATAAAATCAATTACTTATGAGATTTTCTGGCTGAACTAAAATAAATTTGGAAGCAATTTGGAAGCAAATTGAAATATCTCGCATAAAGGGCGTTTTTTACTGAATATGGTTAAAACGCAATATCAACAAAATTTTAAGGCTCATTCTTGAGACTCTGCTGAGATATAAGAATGTCACAGTTCTACAGTCCATGATTATAGGTCTCGTTTTGATTGTGCAAAAGATAGGCTTTCAGACACATGGTTTTCACGCAAGGATTATATGCATGTCTTCAAGGATGTTTCGACCGCGACAGAAAGTCTAAACCTTTTACTGGGGTAGAAGAGGGTATCCTGAAAAAGAGGGATGAAAAGAACTAGAGTTACTATCGTTATCTACATTAGCTTGGCCAGCATAATATCATTCCATTGTTACTATTCTTCTATACCTCAAGATCTTTTTGATGTGCGCAATTCTTTTTTTTAGTCTCTAAATGAATGCGGCTTAACTGCTACTACTCTGCTTATAAGCCTCATTAAGCAGTTCGCATTCATGCAAGGCCGCGTCCATAAAGAGTTGTTGTATTTCTGCCTTCTCGACTTCAGAAATTGTTTGAATGAGTAAATCAAGTGATCGGATAATGCTTATAGTTTGAGCTTCTGCACTTTGCGAAATACAATGCTTAATGAATTTTTTATAAGGATGGTTATGAGCATTGAGTTCTAGACAACGTTTGTGCAAGTGAGTAGTAAGCCAGAATCTTGGCAAGATGGCGGCAAAAATTGGAAGGAATAGCCTTTTTTCAGTTAAAGTGTTTAGGAAGTCTATATATTCTTTGCAAGCAGTCGTTATGTTATGCGAGTTTCCCTTAAGTTTATCTAACTGGATGCTAAGGCCACTCGCTGCCATGAGAGAGAATTGCGCATTTTGTACAAAAACTCGATTAATGCATTTTGGATAATTCAGCTTTGAGAGAAGGATCATCTCCTCAGAAAGAGAGCGCCAGACCCGTTCTTGTTGATTAAGGCAGAAAGCAAAAATAGTTTCTTTTAAGTCCCCATTGAATAAATGCTCATAAAAAGGGTGTTTGAGAACAGCTTTAGATAGATATTGAAGAGGACTCTCGACCATGTTTAGGAAATGGGAATTTAAGCTTCTTAGGTTTTCAGGATCATCCATGGCGCTCTCCTTTCAATAAAAAAAGAACGCCAGTTTTATTTAAACATTGAAGTCTATTATTTCCTGATGAACAAAAAATCAGGGGTAGAAACTTATTATAAATATATGTTATAAAATACATATACACGTATCCTCATGGTTATGTGTTGTTGAAAGCCCGCGTTACGACTGCGAAATCTAAGCGCGGGTTTTTCTTTTGTTATCTCAATACTAAATGATTAGTGCCTGAACCCCCTTAAAAAAGATCCAGCAGCCTGAAGGCCACTGGATTGAGTTAACAGGGAGGCTTTACGAGAAGTGAGATACTCTTCGTCACTCGGTATGGCATCCATGCCAAACTTGTTGATTGTTTGTTCATTTATTAAATCATCTTCCTGTTTATAAGTATTATAAAGAATAGAAGGGAGAGAAGCTCTTGGCTCCTCTCGACCTTCTACCGTTGGCGCGGGAGGAACGCCAAACTTTATTACGGAATTTTGGTTTAAGATTGTTTGAGCTTTGATTGGTTCAAACCTATCTATTAATCTAAGTGACACACAATATGATAAATTGTTCATCAATTTTTTAGTGCTGAAATAACTATAAAACATGTTCTTTTCCCCAATTTCTCTACCTGTTTATTTCGTCTTATTATTCTAATTATTATAACGATATAATATTGATGTTTTCTTGTAAAGAAAAATAAGAAGAATAATTTCTTATTTAGAAAATAATTTATAAAACAATAACTTAATCGTGATTATTTAAGGTCATAACCAATATAAGTTTTCGTTATTTTGTAGGAAGTAATTCAAAAAAACACCTATAAACACTAATTTAGTGTTGACTCGATAATTTTATCAAGGTAGATATATTTTAAGAAAAATTTAAGATAATTTTTTCTTATTTAGAAAGGAATCTCACTATGAAAAAGAAAATTATAGAGTTAAGCAATATTCCTCATCAATTTATGATCTCTGTAGTTCAAAAATAATTTTAATGAAGTGATACTGTTAAACAGTAGATTGTATGGGCTCATAATAATATAAGTTAATCTAGTTTTTTCTAAAAATATGAGAATCTGGCTTTTTACTCTCTTTTTCTAAAATCTCAACCATATAGTCCCCAAAGACTGTAAGGCGTTTAACATGCTCAAGCCTCTTGGGATATACATAGTGTACATCAACCATAGGTCCCTCTATGTCTGAAAGAACTTCTATGAGCTTTACGCCTTTAGATACTTCTTGAAATTTTGAAATTGATACGATTCCTAAACCAAGTTCAGCTGCTCTCGCGAGTCCTAATGCAGAGTTAACTTGCAAATAAGGCTCTCTCGTTTCGTCATTTTTTGTCCCAAGCTTTAAATGCCAATCTACATTTCCAAATGGAATTCTCTTATCTTTAGCAAATGCAATTAACCGATGGTTATCTAAATCTTCTGGCTTTTTGGGAACACCAAACTCTTTCAGGTATAAAGGGCTTGCAAATAAGCCTAAGGGATAAGACAGCAGGTATATATGGACAAGTTCAGGGCTCTTAGGAACAAAAGGTCTAATGGCAACATCAGCATTTTGAGATCGCATATCCAAATTTTCATCGTTTCCGCTAATGCTTATTCGCATCTCTGGGTATTTTTTCAAAAAGCCGGGTACATAATGAATTAGCCATGCTGCATGACCCACTGTCGTTGCTATATTAAGCTTACCTTTCGGTTCATTATGCTTTTCAGACATGAGGCTTTCAATTATTTTAGCCTCAAATAAGAGCTTTCCAACTACTTCATAGACTAGTTGTCCTTCGGGTGTTAAAGAAACAGTGCCATGGCCTCTTTCCAATAACAGACTCCCAAATTGGTCTTCTAACTCAGAAATTTGACGACTCAACCATGATTGTTTGACGCCGACTATTGTCTCAGCCAAAGTGAAGCTTCTTGTTTTTGCAACATAATAAAATGCAGATAATTGTTTAAGGTCTAACAATAGTGTTTTCCAATTAATTACTCAGCTACTCTTCATTGAACGAAAGAACAGCAATAAATTTTTCTCATCACATCATGGCCTAATGTAAAATCTTTTGCTAGGAAAATTATGAATTATTTATGAAACTTAATAGGATGTGCGTATGGAATTAACTCCAAAAATTAGCTGTCTAATTTTAGGAGTTTACTTTAGCATTCGTGGGGGATGATTTTACTCTTTAAGCCAGCCCTGTAGGTGTATTTATTATTTTTCCTCACAACTCGCCAGTTAATCTGCTTGAAGGCTAAGGTGGCCCCCTCCCACCCATAATAGCTTCAGATTAACAAAAAGTATTTTCATATTTCAAGGAGAAAAGCAGCCAGTGTCTTATGCTCCTCATTATTGTGCCACAGCGTAAGGAAAAATTCTCTTACTGAAATCATTACCATTCCACTTTCTTGAATGTTCTCAGCTACCACTGTTTTATTTCACAACACCTTTTCTCCTCTCTCTTTTTGATATGGCTGTGTGTCTCATTCTTTCATGGCTTTATTCTTCCTTTGTTTGGACTCAACCAATACCTGCCTTTTCTACATGGCTTTAGCCTTGGCGAGTCCTTTTTCAATCATCTTTGCGCCGCAAGCGGTCTCCCGAAAAGATGATTGAAAAACTCCCCTGATGCCAAGGCTTCTTTAATCCATGAAAGGTCGGAATGGTTTCGATCTTCAATATAGGAGAATTGCAATGAAAAAGAATCAACCCACATACACTATCTATCAAGTGATTGAACGAGAGAAAGATTTAAAGATCTGGACAAGAATTGGCGTTGCTTGGATGCATCAAGACGGTGAAGGTTTCAATCTTGTTTTCGATGCCCTTCCACTTACAGGAAGTGTGGTAGTTCGTAAAAAATTATCAGAGGAGAAGGGGGCTTAGCCCTCTTTTTCTTCTCAAAAATTTGGAGAAAGAAAAAATAATGTCTAAAAACAAACTATTTTCTAACTTCAGTTTTTATATAATATGCTTGATCATTCCTTTAAGGGATGGGAAATTTTAGCAAATCCAATCTTACCTTTGAGCTCTAAGTAGCTGTGGGAATATTCATCTGTTTCCCTTAGCAAAGATTTTAATTCCAGTAAAGCACCAAAGAGAGCATGTACTTGATCTTTACACTCGATATTCTTTTGAAGGTCAGTGCCGAGTTCAATTGAAAACTCTTCCAACAGTCCTGCCTTTTCAAGCAGCCCGCCTGCTTGTATAAGGGTTCTCGTTCTTGCTTTTCGGAGTGCAGAATTAATAATGGTAATTTCAAATTCTTCCTTTCTTTTTAACCTCTGAATCGCTTTCTGAATACGTTTAATTTGGCTGTGGTGCGACCTGAGGAGAGCGAAAGGAAGTTGCCTTTTGTAACCACACCTCTTTCAGCTTGGGTGACTTATTCTCCCAGGCATGGGTGATCAGCCCTGCAACCAGCTCAGGTGAGTATTCTTCCCCTAAGATCTGATGGCACTTCCTGTATAATTTAAGGGCGTCTCTTGTTACCATCTCAGCTTCTTTCTTCTTAAGAAGCTCAATTTTTTTCCTGACTTGATTAATGTTATTCATAACTGTTTTTCTCCTAAAATCTATGGTGTTTTTTCTTGCCAAAAGGGAGATTTCCTCTCCCTTTAAAACCCCACTTTTCCCTTTTTAGTAGGCAATTATAAGCATATTATAGAAAGTATAATTCGGCAAGTCTTGGCGGCAAATTTTATACGACAAGCGCGCAGATATGTTGCAATAAAATTGCAACTCTCCGCTTCGGGGCAAGCCCCGTGCGCCTTGAGGCGCATAGAGAACAGTCATTTGAAATAATGACCAAGGCAAAGTTTAGCCAACAGCCTTGAACCGAGTCTTGCGTGGTGAATGGTAACAAACACTACGAAGCGTAGACAGGGAG
>Ga0209960_1002395_pt1 | contig 18872 bp, 19 predicted proteins | sample ThiBiot_500_plan_2_FD_183947 | JGI IMG/M metagenome (GOLD analysis project Ga0209960, IMG submission 183947) | Wastewater bioreactor microbial communities from Cape Town, South Africa - Thiocy_expt_500_plan (SPAdes) | ecosystem: Engineered > Bioreactor > Thiocyanate-remediating >...
TGACATTTGCCAGCGGATGTAAATTTAAGTCCAAAGGGCGAAGGAAAGCACCACCTTGCATGAAAGGAAAGCTCTCCAAAGAGAGTTGTTGAAGAAATGAGGAGTAAAGCTCCAAACCGAGCATAGTGGAAATAATAGCATTGAATACAAAGAATTTCCAATGTAGCGGACGTATAGAACATTTAGCCATGTTGCAAGCACTTAATTGAGTTTTTAAAAAAAGGGCTCAAAGGAATGTCTTCCGCATTGGCAGCACCTATTTGCTGTAAATTTCACAAACTTAAATCACAAATAAACAAATTCCCTAAATTTCAGGGAGTTATCAAATTGGTAATTTGAGTCCAATATTATGCTACCACATGGCGGTTTGTTTTTTTTTATGTTCGAACAAACACGAGCACATGATTACAAGATACAAGATAGTCGACAAAATCGCCCCAAAAACACCGGTAGTAGTACGTCATTTCCGGTGTGAAGAGCACTTTGAAGACACAAGCCCCTTTTCCACCATCACGTGCCACCTTGGTTCTGGCAATGGAAACCAGCAAGACATACAATTTTATTATGGAGCGGAGCTAGCCGATGATTTGGCGGAAGTACAGCGAAACACATCAGAAGGGCAGTGGAGTGCAATTTTATTTCCTAATCCTTCGATTACTTGTACCGTGAGCAAGCCGAAGGTTATTTTCGAGCAAATTAATTAAAGAGGTTAGGAAACGCAAAGAACAATTTTTTGAAGTTTTTTGGATAGTGCATGAAAATCCTTTTTTAAATTATTTCCTTGCACTTATGTATATTGCTATTGTAGTTACTACCCACGGACCCAATTTCACAACAGCTTTATCAACATGGGGTGTTTGATACACTGGCGCATCTATGAATAATTTTTCAAACTGGATTATGCATACATCGGATCTGAGCGGCTATGCAAACGGCACATCAAACAATATTGCTGTTAGAAATTTAGTGACCTTTTTGGGCACGTATTTCCTTTTTTTTCTTTCCCACTAGCAAAAAAAGAATTGACCAGATTTATTTTCCATCCAGAACCGAAAGGCCTGCGCTTCACCAAGCTTGGTCGTGAATGTGGATAACATCAATAACTTGCCTTGTAGCATAGTTCAAAAAAATCATTGAACACCAGCCCTGTTTTGCGGCATTGGAATCTCTAGCTGTAAAGAAATTTCAAAAACACTCAAAAACGGCTGTGGACAAGAAGAGATAATACAAATACAGAACGAGTTAAACCTAAGCAGCTATTTTTGTTTGAAGGCAATTGTCTCTGTGTTCTAGCTCACCAGAGTCTTAATGTTTCGTCGTCGTCAAAAGAAGACTAACGGATAATCTGTAAATAATACCTCGCTCTTCATATGTTACACAAATCTCGTCATTTAACAAATAGTTACAAACCTCTTACTTGCAGAGTTAAAATAGATAATATTAACTAAGGCCAGGACAATGAAGCTAGTACGACAGCCAAACCCAGATTTGAAATGTCGGCACACTGGTAGCTGCAAGTCGAAAGATAACAATAAGATCTCTCCAACCCAAAATGCTCGCGCTCACGAAAGGATTCCACACGACTGCCCATCACACTGTCCAATCTGCTCCTCTGATCCAGGTATGTCTGGTACCCGGTTTCTTCACCAGCTTTTGATGCATTTTGAATCCTTTATCACTGAAGTAAGCCTACCATAGCTTTAGCGGTGTTAGAACTACGGCTTGATTTGGGAATATCGCATCCTGCTGAAAACTTTCGTCAGATGCCACTAGCAAAAAACTTATCATGAATTTATGGTCGATTTAGCGTTTAGCGCGTTTGTGGTACAAAATTTATGGTCGCTTTAGCGTTTAGTGCAAGAGTCATCCACAAATCCATGGTGCGATATTTATTTTTGATAATTAGCACCACGAATCACCATAAATTTATGGATTGTTCAGTACTGGATTTGTGGTAAAATGGCACTTAATTCGTGGCCATTTTTTTTGCAGTGCGAAACAAAAAAAAAAGAAAAATATTGCACACAATGGGTTCGCTTCTTCCTTCGCTTTGTTCGTGTTATCTTGTTCCTTCTAAATGCGATGATTTGGGAATATCGCATCCTGCTGACTACTAATTTTGACGGTCAAATTTATTTGAGCACGTGCCCAGGTCTTACTCGCGTAGAAAAATCTTCTATGCCTTTCTTGGACATACCGTTGTAACCCTTTTCCATAATAGCAACAACATAATCAATAATATGGAAGTAGAAGGTGAAAAAAACAAGTTGGAACAAATTAATTTAACAAATGCTAAAGTGAGGATCAATGGTAGCGACAATGAATTAAAAGATGTCACAATAAAGAACGACAAGAGTAACACAGTCAGTGGCGGGATTGGTGGGGTCTCTGGCATTTATGCGTATTTTAAGAGTAAATTGTTTTGACAAACAGATTATTGCTGGTATAAAATAAACGTTTATATTATCCATGTAACTAGTGTACACAACAATGTGCAAGTATTCAGTAGTATTGTAACTGTTTTACTTCTCGGGCGATGCGCATCCAATCTGTCTACAGCCGTGTTATATTCTCGAAATATTTCGTTTGGAGAATTGAATGTTATAGCGGAAGGCTTAAAAATCCTGTAACTAATTCGATCACTCAATGTTAAGTAATCAGCGCCGCTAGCATATTTCGAAATGTCCAAGTAACATTCAAATTTGTATTTTAGCCACGAGCCAATGTGTGGAAATTGTGCTATCATTTCGTTCTTCTTTTCTTCCAAGTTATACCGTATGCTTTAACAAAAGGGGGTAAGTTAAGTAATTAATTAAAAGTTTCGTACGTTCTACCAACAGACCCAGGACGAACGACATCGTAATAGATGACAACAGACAGCGCTACTCCAGATAAAAGCCGAAATAGTGCTGTAAAGGGGTGATTTTGGATGTACAAAACTGTGATTGACACTTTCTCTACTACGTTGTTGTTTCCTCTGACAATTAAAGAAATAGCATTTTCCATAGTTCTTTGTTGGCCTAATGTTCTTTTGGTTTGAATCTGTCACTTTACGCGTCGCCGTAAACATTCAAATTTTTTTCCACCTTTCATTCACACACGAAGAGTACCCACACCCACAACATAGTGGCAAGTAGACGAATAACAGCCACTTTTCATGCCAAAAGAAACTCCTATGAAGCCCAAGTCACAAGTATGTGACGGCCCCGTTCACAGTGTTCATCAGAAATTCGATTCAGCAGGTAACGAAACAGAACGAACAACAGTATGTAAAGATTCGCAAATTAATCGAAAGAGCACTTTACAATATGGAGACGCGTCTACTACCTATGAAACGGAAGAAAAAAATACAAATAATCATACCGATTCAAATCCACACCAACCCGATCCCAATTTTGCCGTGTGGGCTATTGTTGCAGTCCTTTTCGTCCTTTTAATGTTATTTCTTTTATATTTGTTTTCTTAAATAAAAAGCGTGTAATTTAAATTTTTCGATCAACTTTTTCCTGTCGTTCGTAGCGTTCTTGCGGTAGATCTCGCGATGTTTTGTGTACGCGAGATTCGACACCTGATCCCCATTTTGTACGACTAAACTGGATTGGCTGGCCAGGTGAGTACGAAATGTCTCCTACTGGTGCTCATGCAGCAATCGATTGTTCTGCCCAGCAACTCCGAGGCCACCCAAAATCCGCTGACTACCATCGTGGTGACAAAAGAATTTATATGGTAGTTAGCCAAATGGTGGTTGGCTTAAATGGTGAAGTGTACAAAGTAGCCATTGGCAAAGGGCATAATAATGATAAGAAATATTTAATATTACTGGCATGAAAATGCATACAGAGCTGAATCAGCTCACACTTTTAGCGGATTGAGGCTACTTGCATCACCGAGTCATCACTCCTGCCTCAGTTGACTGGTCCAATTGCTCCTCTAGTCATCAAGTCATTGTAGAGAATGTTTTTGCGCAAGTGAAGAAATTTGCCGCCACATCTGCCACTTTAAAACAATCACCCGAGATCCAAGCACTTTCAATCGTTGTATGCTTCGCTCTTGTAGCACAAAAAACAAGGGCAATCCAGTGGTTCTTTCCGCGAGAAAAAAAAAGTTTGAAAAAATTTCGAATTTGCACTCACACCAAGACGCACTACCCTTCCTTTTTCTTATTATCAATAACAAGACATCATGGTGTACAAAGTGCAGGTATAAATAGCGAGATTTGAATGTGTAATTGTTATTACCAATTCACTCTCATTCCAACGACGATCATCGTCGACTACTCAACCTAAAGTAAAACCACAAGCAGCAGAACATGTTCGCCTTTTACATCTTGACCAAATTACACGTCGCATTAATGCCCTCATGGACTACTTATTCGGTAAACAGCGTGATAATGAAAGTAAGTGAATCAAGTTTGTTAGTAATCACGTTACCCTCATATTGGCAAATGTATTTGTCTGATTCACTGAAATACTAACATATTTACTTTCAACAGAATGCTGGATCATACCCCCTGGTCAAATTATTCCCGGACTATTAAGGGTGTATATAAATGATTACCCACGAATGCTATTTGCTGGAAAAAAGTACATGCTATCACATTTAGTAAAGCTACTTCAAACCAATTGCGGACTGCATGACAAGGATCAATTGCGTAATACATCCTGTATCTTAATGTAGAAAGGTACTCAGTTGATCTCTCACTTGTGCCATCACCCACAGTGTGTCAATCCATTTCACCTCATATTTGAGCTGCGCAAAACAAACCTCGGCAGAGCAATGTGTGCCAAACTGAAAAAGTGTCAACTAAACCATGATGACAAAACTGCTTGTTCAATACTGAATCAGGCTAGATCTATACTAATCTCATCCTCTTGTTTTTGATGACTCGATTGATCTACACGTTAAAAGAGGAAAACCAAGAAAAGATCCCCCTGTTACAGATCACCACGCCACCACCACTAACATTCATTACTGTTACCCTGTTTAATCATTCGGGACTTGAGTATCCACTCTCAATATTGATGTTGACAATACTAGTACTTAAATAAAATATTTCCGTATCGGCGAATTATTGAGTCTAATTCATGAATGACTATATTTATTGTTAATACACCACAAATATCTTTTGAGGGTGGACGGCTGAAAAAGGACGACCAGTTCGCCAGGGCAGGTCCAGGCTGGGTCAAAAAAAGTGGGCGATCTGTCAAGTTTTTATTTGTAACAAGAACAGATAGCGCCGGCATATAGTTCAAATGCGAGATCGAGATTTTTATAAATGGAAGGCCTTCCATTTTGCAAATAAAACTGCCAACCAGATCAGATCTTGGCCGGGTTTATGGTTTGTACAAGGGAGATCTATCGAACTCTATATAACATTAGCCCCTAGCGAATGTCTTCTATAGTACATTTTCGTCCTCCAGATGATTAACCAAGCGTGCATCAAGCCGCACTAATTTGCGGAACTAACAGATCCACCCTTAGACTTACATAACCCAAATTTTTCGTTTCGATCTAGATACCGAAAGATTTGAGGTTTGGTAGGAGAAGTTTGCTATTAACATGTCGCTAAGCTTTTTAAATTAGTTGCATAAAAGCCAAATGCTTTGTAATACCATATATTTTGGCAGGGTAATGCGTTAGCCTTAATTCGTAATGCATTAGGTTTTTACTCGTAATGCATTGTATACTGTTAGTATTCTGAGAGAAATTTGGTAATTTGGTATTGATATTAGAGAGGAATTGATGAATCTGTGCGTTTCGTTGTAAAAATTTGAGATCTTATGTTCTGCAGCCAGAGCAGAAATTAAATTACAGTTTCAATCAGGACCTCAACTCCGGCGATCCTCCGGTTGCCTTACTTCTGTTTGGTTGCTGATGTGTCAAACTTTGGCCAACCAGTAGGCTTTTCTTTTTGAGATTTTCATCAAATTACATTATCCGGCATTGATGTGTGAGTCGGCTAAAAATGCTTGATTTCGGGTTGCTTTCTGTCCAATTTGATGAGCAGTCTATGCCTGATATACCTCAACAATACGGAAATCACATGTAGATATTTAACGAATTTAGTACACGCACTACTCGAGGGCAAATTGGTAATCAATCTGTTTTGACAATCACATTGTTATGTTCCCTACCCCCGCCCTACATACTCTTCGTTTGTTTTGAAAAGAGATGGAATTTTTTGACTACAAATAAATGTGAAATGTTGTTCAAAAAGCATTTTAAGAAAAAGAATTGTGTAGGATGAAAAGCACTTTAGAAAGCCATTATTTTTTTTGTTTGCGGTAGCAAGAAAATTAAATTCCGACAAAACGTGGGTATCAAGCTTGTCAATTTGTCTATGCTCAACTTTTCAGGTACCTTTCGTCTGCTTGTACCCCCCTTCGAGAAAAACTTGAATAATATTTAGAAGTAATGTTTCGACAAACGTTAGAAAGCTGCGCTTACTTGCAAGTAACTATTTCATATTTGGAAATATCTTTTGGTGGGTGACCGCTGGAAAATGGGCAACCAGTTTCTCAGACCAGGCTTGCGCTTGGTCAAAATTGCGAGATCTGTTAGTTTTTCTTAGTACCAATAGAATAGGAGCACGGCATTAAGTTCAGATGCGAGATCGAGTTTTAAAATCAAGTCTTGGTTGCTTTGATCTCCAGGACCACGACTAGCGTTTGGCTAGTTAACGCACTGTTTATTTCTGATCTACGCACTTGACTGGTTCTTAATAAGCAAACTTATTCATTTTTAGGCTAGTTATTATTAAAAACGTAAACGAGAGGGCTCAGTTTTAATTTTATGCTCGCACACGTGTTTTGAAAAACCCCACTGATCAGATCAGATCGAGCCAAGTTTTTTGGTTTAAAAGAAAATATTGAGCTCTGTGTATTGAACATTAGCCTCTAGTGAGTGGCTTCTATAGTATATATTTGTCCTCCAAATAAAAAAAAGAGAGTGCACAAAGTCACACTAATTTGCGGGACTTGAGGATCCACCCAGTAAACGTACACCAACGAATCTCTGTATTGTTGCAATCAAGGTGATTGAATATTACTCTTTATATGTAAAGGACTTATATACAACACTATTAAGCTGTTTCCTAAAGCGTGTCGATAGCAAAGTAAATTAAATCCAACCAAATCGAATCAAATCAAGTTGAATTTGCAACTCTAAGTTCAGATGCGATTGATCGAAGTTTGATTAGAGTTATCTTATCGTTAGGCTTCTTAATCATCGAGTCGGATTATCAACCAGCGGATTCTAAAGAGTGGGGGGGGGGTTACGGTAGCAACCTCCGCGTTAAAAAAAAAAATAGTGCAATTCAACCCCCGTGCTTCGACAATGTCATAACCACAGAGCATTTATTACAGCACTCGTTAAGCGCATTTTAGTAGTATTGTTTAACTAATATTAGTAAAATTACTACTAATACCGGGGCACTAAAACTTTTTGGGGCGTTGGAAACAAGCATCCACAAAGAAGCAATCCATGAAGAACTGTGAAAAGAATTCCACAAGACATAATTACAGTCATTCCTTGTCCTTCGCCGTCTGATGTAGAATAGGCCGCATAAATACTAGGAACTACCACCAATGACCCAGCCAAGGCAAACAACAGATTAACTCTCATTCCTTTTTTAATAATTCCTTTAAGTATGACAACCCATATAGGAATTTGTAGTAATACTGCCGCAGATAGCATCAATATACCAATGATTCTATTTTGATAATATCTACAATTTGGACAGGTGGAAGGAGAAATAATAAATAGTCCAAGCAATATTAAGGGAGGCGTAAAATAAAAGAAAGCTGCCATTATATGCCTTTTCCCTACTTTAGATATTTCCATCGGGGTAACTTCATCTCTTACAGCATACGATGTTGGTCGGACGGTGGGAGGTTGTTGAACGTAGATGATGGTAGGTTGAAGCAATCTTTGATTTGGGTCGTTAGGGTCCATAAATACAAAAGGACGTTCGTTTGTGTTTGGAGTTTACAGGCAAAAAAAAAAGATAAGTTCTAAAGTGGATATTTTTGTTGTTGGAATGATTTACGTGGTAAGAAATATTATACCACAAACCGAAGTATCATAAAAAATGCAGGTTTGTTAATTAGAAATAGTAGCAGTAAGAAACAAAGCGTGGCAGTGAGTTTCAAATGCAAGAACGAATTTTGTGGATACGCTAATCGGTCTCGGTAACAATTTATAATTTCTAAGGCTCCAAAAAAAAGTCTGAGATCAGATTCGAATATTTGTTGTCTCTTAATGGGTTAAGTGTTTTTTTTAATCCAGGTGTAGTTGTTGGTTTGTAATAGAAAATTTAGAACTCCCTATAGGGGCATTACCACTTATTTAATTCAAAGGTATTATTGTCGCAGTTCGAAGTGCGGATTGGGTTTGTAGAATGGGCGGCAAAGAGGGGTGAAATCCCATTAAGTGCTATTCGATTTGTTCAACGAATAGTAAATCCCGCCTTCCATAGTGCGGACTAGTACAATTATTGCTGCTATAAGTTTTGGTGTACGAGATCGTATTTATTACGTAATATCACATTCGTATTGCAATATGAAGTATATGTGAAAACATATCCTTACAAATTCGAAAAATCCAAGAGTTCACAATAGGGACCTATATTCTGAAGACAGAAGTACCATGTACCGTAAGTACCACAAAATTATATAATACCCAAGCAAATTCCCTCCTACGATGATAGCTTTAGTCCCTACTTATTTGGTAAACAGCGTTACAACGAAAATAAGTGAATCGCAACTTGTTTGTCTAATTCACTGAAATATACACTATAATTGCTTTCGAACAACGCTGGATCATACCCTCCTGATCGAATTACTCCTGGACTATTAAGGGTATATCGATCTTCTCACTTGTGCCATCAGTGTCAATCCATTCCACCCCGTTTTTGAAATGCGCAACACAACCTTGGCAGACAAATATGTGTCAAATTGAAAAAGTGTCAGCAACGCTATGATGGACCAAACTGCTTTATCAATACTGAATCAAGCTGATACTTGTCCAGATCTAGCCTCGATTGGAAAATTGGTCAAATTACAAGAATTAATTGTCGAATCAGATTATCAAACTGATTATTATTATAAAGTGTCCGCGATTAGATGTCTGGATCTAATTGGGCTGACGAATTTAACTTACTTAACCTCGTCTGGACTCGTTAGACTTGAACGTGCTCAGATCTGTCCATTACAGTCTCCTACGATGACTGCGAGAGCACTACGAGACGCGTTGTACACGGTTCAGACGATTAAACGTACAACGCTGGTAAACAACATTGTTTGACACCAAACTTCGGGTCATTGACGTCGCTCGGTTGGACTTGACCGAAGCCCTACAACGAGCAACAGTCGGCGGGAAATACCTGCTGTATCTGTTGGCCACTCATCGCTGCGAAAGGTCTGGTAGGGCTCAGTACCGTTCACGATGAAACAACCAGCCACGTCTTGCATGGGCCCGATTTTTGCGGGTACAGTGGTTGTATAGTAACGACTGTGCTGCATGGCCAGGGAAGTCACCATGACAGCTGAAAAACTAAGACTCTTCGAATTTCAGATCTCGCATTGCAAGGAACCATAAAATTCGGCTTACATCGCATAAATTTACAGTATATTTAATTAAATAGTATATCCTTGCCATTAGGAACAGTAAAGCCAAAATTATGGCAATAAACCGGTGCCGCTTCCCGGGCTATTTTTTCACAGTCGAATCTTGACCGTTCAAGTGGGCGGTAATTTCTTCGACTTTCATCGTCATCAACCCGTCGAGCATGCGCGAGATCTGGGCGTTGTCGAGGTTGCCTTTGAACTCTTCAGCACCACGACCATGAACGAACATATTGACATCTTGGCCCTACGACGCAATTTGTATCAATAAAACGAATCCAATCTTTTTTGGCATGATGTTTTCTTATTTGGAAAGTACTTACTGTGTTACTGGTGGAGGACCAAGTGATTTTAGCACGCTTAGTGACCATGGTACTCAAGACAGGATACAAGCTTGTAGCATTGTCCTATAATACAACAAGGTTAGCACGTCGTCAAAGGGCAGATCCACACACAGGTGCGAAAAAGTCAATGTAGAACACTAAGCGTACCTGATTAGCCTCGACAAGATCACGCTCTTGGTTAACCAAAGTAATGCCCAAGCGTTGCTCGACAAGTTGTTCGAGTTCAGTCTCGTTGTAATGTCTCTCGGCAATCTTTTGCACGATGGACTCGATCGAGCCGCGTTGGTCCAAGACGGCGCGAGGGTCCCAAGTGCTTTCTCCGGGGTAAGCGAGGGTCAGGCCGGCAGTGTCCAAGTCGGAAAGGACGAGCAACAAAGTTTCAGTGCTCTTCTCCTTGATGAAGTTAACGGCCTCAGCGACAGCAGCGTCCCAAGAGAGCAACTCGCCGTAGAGAGCACCAGGGTCACCTTGCAAGCAGGCGGATTGAATACCGTGACCGCTCACCACCATGATAAAACCGTTCGAAGCTGTCAAAGGGTGATATTAGTACCGCGTGACGCGTGGTCTTTTCGAAAACAAAAATTTCATATAGCATCGGTATAATATGGCTTAATCACTATCACAATGCTAATACTTACCTCTTTCCATGATTTCCAAACCACGGCGGGTCAATTCAGCCAAGTTAGGAGTTTCGTCCTTGTTGCGATCTACCTCATAGTCAATGTGCTCGTCATCGAACAAACCGAGCAAAGGCAAGTTAACTTCTTTAGTACGAACTTCAACGTCTGTAATATGTATGTTGTTAGTAACACAGAGGCCTCTAACCTCAACTTGGCTACAGGTGAAGATCTCGATCCTTTGACGTACCCTTCTCGGCCAAGAAATCAGTCATATTGGTGGTGTAAGTGTAGCCCATCTCAATGGCCTTGCTCAACACGCGTTCGTTTTTGCCGGTGAACACTCTGCGACCGCCACCCAAAATCAAGTCGACGCCAAAAGTGATGTCACGACCGTAAATGTCCTTCTCGCCAACACGCTTCCAGTCAAGCATTTGTTCGGCTATATTTAAATATTATTAATACCCGCCAAGCGCAACACGTAGCAACGAATACGAATTATTTCTGATAATTATTAGTCTCGGAGAAAAAATCGTCAAAAGTTGATGGTTCGTACCGATGTCAGTATAGTCACCACGATCAGCCACGTGCGAAACGAATGCAGCGCTCGATGCAAATGTGACGTCACTGCTCACAATCGCTGTGCGCATCCCTTTCTTCTTTGCAGCCTCCAACAAAGTACCGCAGTCGTTGCTATCCACATCCTTGCCGATACGTCTGTTCTTGGTCTTGATACCGCAAGCATAGGCTGTGGCTGAAGCAGCAGCATCACTGATCAATCTGGAATATAGTTTGTTAATAAAGTGGGGGAGAAAAGGCGGGTTCCAAATCAATTCCGATGTAGCCAAAAAAAATGGCGCGACAGTCTAGTGCTTTATGACATTATCCGATAATTACGTAATACCAAGGTATCATGTAAAAAATAATGAATTGAATGTATTTAACGTTAAGATAAATTAAACAGAATTTGTGGTAAGGAGATTCAGATCACGCACAGACTCTTCGAAAAAATAAAGGAAGGAAGAATTTTCCTATCCTATCGAGGAAAGTAATTTTTTTGGTACCAAAATATAATATTATGCTTGTATAACATGAAGATATGTCAAAGGCACTTACGAGTTAGCAGATCGGGTGCGAATAGTTCCCGACAAGATCGAATCCATAACCAAAGTGTTGTTCTTGTTTTCGGCTTGCGTCAAAGTCCGAGCATATGCAAGGTGAGCAGGGCCCATACCGTTAGCAATCATAATAATAAGGTTACGAGGCACATTAACCGGGCCTATGAATTGAAAAACGGTTATATTTACTTCCGAATCAGCCTAGCTTGCTATTAAATCCTTATTTTTTAGTGATACAATTATTTGTAAAATAATTTGCACGAGAGAAACGATTGTTTGGGATAAGATCGGCTAAAAAAAATTTAAATTTCCGAATTAATTTGAAGGGAATTTAGTTTGCAACATAATTGTAAATAGTATATTATTGTATATTATGTGCACGTAGCATTCAAAGTTTCGATTTTAAGATTATTGTAAATAAAATAGCGCGGTTGAATCTTACCTGTGTGCGGCTGTTTTGATACAAATACTACAATGATAACCATAATCACGATTAATAAGAATGTGGACACGAGAGCAGCAGCTCTTTTTCGTGTCTTAGTCCACCGCGGCTGCTTACTGCGGATTGAGATTAGAGTCGACTGTCCTCAACATTCAAACAATACTACATACATTTCTCGCACGTCGGCGAACATGATTGCTCTATGTGTGCTATTATATTCAACAAAGAAACGGCCTAAACAACAGTTTTGGTATGGGACAAAATTTACACCGAAATCGTCACAACCATATGCCTTGTAAGATTGGCTACAATTAGGGTCTCTCATTCGTCAATGCAAGACTTATTGTGTTTTCTGGTGGATGCATTTTTCTAGTCCCATTTTCCTCCCAGATCCGTTTCTTGTAATGTACATTCTGGAAATCAGGGGATCGAGATATGGAGTCAGACAGCATTTTCAGGGGTAGATTGTGGTCGAGAACAGCATTTGGTAGAACGTGTAATAGACAGTACTCCTAAGAGGCTAATATTATTTAGAGTAGTCCGCAATTGTAGATAACTACGAGCAATGACAGAGCTGAAGGTTGGACCTATAAGACTCAGTAATGTCACCCTAATTTTGGTAAGTGGGTATAGTAGTAGTACTACTTTGCCAAAAATGCCCACCTGTTTATTGAAGGACCTAATTTATTGTCGGAATTATAGGTAATCTCGATCACAAAATTAATTAAAACATGTTCTTTATAAAAGGTCATTTTTCTCTTACAAAGAATCAACACTTATTTTAACCAAATTTAGAGTTGTTGCCCAATAATGTGGGAGTCTTGTTTGTTTGTGATTTGCTTTAGTTTAAATTATCATTTTGAGATGGCAACAATAAAGATGATAATTTTAAACCCAGGAAGGGTTACTCAATGAGATAGCTTAAGATATCCACCAGGTTTTATCATCGTAATTAACGGTAAGGAGTGGTCAATTTAACCGCCAACTGTACAGCACTTAACCTAATAATCATTCGCGAATAACCTTATCAGGGAAATAAAGGTGCTTTATTAAAAAAATAATAATATTGAGAAAATGGCGGGGGAATATTGATCTTCAGGCAAAAACAGATGCGATAGTACTTCTCTCGATTTCAATCAAATAGCTTGATTTATTGTCCGCATCTTACTAAATTGTGGAGTTAGTTACATTACATTTGCGATTAGATGTTGAAATTATGATAAATATTCACCAAATCTATAAATTGGGATTGTATTCATCGGTCCAAGCATAATCTATTCTTTAACTAAATAAGTCGAAAATCGGAAGTTTAATCCAAATCCGACTTAGGTTGACTTTGCCGAACAGTAAATACCGAAATCAGGTGGCAAAAAGTGAATTGCCGAATTCTATTTATAATCAATTCCGATATCTTATTTCTACTGTTAGCCCCCTTACCCTACTATGTTAAGTCGAGCTCTTTAATGGAAAAGTTTTTTAGCTTCACTATTAACACGGTGCAGCAAAGGCAAACTTGTCATCGAACGGTAATCAACGACTTATTACACCAATTTTAATGATATTTGGACGAATTTAAAAATTAATTAGGATCTCTTGCGTGGATAATATAATAAATATATGCTTACTTGACAATAAATTTTAATTTGAATATTGATGGCAAGCGAGATTTGAAAATTTAGTGATCTCCACAAACGCAACTTTTCGCAGTCTCAAACCACCCAAAAATTAACGTTTGTATCCATAATAACAGAGCATAAATAAAATTTGATTACAAAAAAGCTGATCTTGCATCATGCCCAGGAAATAGCAGACTGTCTACGTACTACTAACTTGACCAAGAACCGCTGAAATTGGACACCTCGCCGTGCAGACGCGTCAAATCAAAATTGCGGGGATCATAGTTTTCCGAACTGTAATCAACACAACAGTGATAAGTTTCAAATGCTGCAGACCGAATTGCCACCAGACGCTACATTTTATCGCAGTAATATTGATATAAGCACTGCTATTCGTTTCATATAGCGTAAAGAAATGGCAAAAAGTAACAGATCGAGTGGGTCAGATCCAATCAAATTTTCTAGCTTAGATAAATTTCTAAAATGTTACAAATGACGTCATTATTTATGTTACTATGTCTATTATATGGTAATATGTTCATATTCAATATAACGCTACTACAAAGCTCAAAGAACACCTGGAACACGTGAGGAACACGTACTTCATTTTGTATTTCAAAGTTTTCTCCCTTAGTAATAATCATACATTATTCATTTTACCTGCAATATATAGATAATATTAATACACACCTAGACATATGTTTGTTGTTGATATTGGGCAATTACAAAGCGCAAAGAACACCTGGAACACGTGGAACACCTGTTTTTGCCACTTTGCCAAAACCAAAACAATATTTAGCCAGACTTTTCTGGGAAATTTCGTATAGGAGATATGTCCTTTTTGGCGAGATTTTTATTTTTGGCGGGAAATGGAGGTTGCAACAACACTCCTTCTTTGCTTGTTATTGAGACCGTAGCACTACTGTATATAGTAATTAAGATGTTTAGAAATATTACTAGTCGTTCATTACAATCTTTCCGAAAATCCAACAAAAGATCTCCTGGTGGATTTACATTATTTGGATGTCCAACAATTAAAATCCCCAAAAATAATATTGGTAAAGAACAGTTTATAATTTTACGTCGAGTAGTAGGCTCGATCTGTTAATATTTTGACTTGTTTAATTATTTTTGCTAATAACTCCTCTATTTAAAGCGACAGCATTCAAGTACACATCACAAAAGTATGTTTAAATTATACAAATTGACTATTAATTAATTTTTGCTCTGTAGGACAAGATCTTCGAATTTAGATTATTGGAATACGCAACCAAAAAGACATTTCTTCTCTCCCCAATTTCCTAAAATTTTAGGTAATATTCTAAGGGACGATTTTAATTTACTTAAACAATGGGATTTTTGTAGATGCTGAAAAGGGGAACCCAAATAACTCAAACAACCATACCTCAGTGTCATATGAGAATAAGAAGGGCAAGTAATTCAATGCCACTAGAGATACTGTTTGTAGTTTATATTTACATTGAATAACGTTGTTTCTAGTCGAAGATTGGAATGTTGATGACGTTGCTCAATGGACAAGAAGTGACCTCAATTTTAATGAAAGGAATATCGGAATACTCGTAAAGCAAGAGATAAACGGGCTATCTCTTAAATCAATACCGAGTCTCGAGAAATTGGAGTCATATGGATTACCAGGTGGTCCTGCGAGTTCCCTATGGGCTGCCATTCAAAAATTGAAAACTGAGCAAGCAGTGGGTATGCATTGTTGTAACGAGCTACTATATCCTCTACAATCTTTATTGACTCATGTTCGTATAGATCCATCTACACTTGTTGCTGAATGGAAAAGATTATCAAGCCAATATCCAACCGATCTTGTTTCAGCCTTTGGATCAAAAATGCCCGTTGTCCAACGTTCTAAAGAGATATTGATGGCATGGAATGCCCTTAAAATGCATTTTCATGGTTGGAAGACTCATCAAGTGGAGAGGAAAGAACACCCTCGATGTTTTGCGTATGGTCCACCAGGCTCAGGCAAAACAAAGTTTGGGGTTGAACTTATTCAACTTCTTAAGTCTTACGGACAACAATTAGCGGAAAACAATAAGGCTACAAACGAAGATAAAGAATTACTCAAGCTTTTGTCGAGCTCCATTTTTATTCATATTACTTTTGCGAATGGAAATGGACTTTTGGAAGATGAACATATTGAAACAGCTCTTGTAGTTAGAGGAATAAGAAGCTTATTTGGCCTCAATGAAATGAAACTATCAATGTTTTATTCACAATTTGGTGATAAAATCAAGAATTGGAATTTGGACACGTTAATGAATATTGCTAAACAACACAATACCAAGCCAAATGGTGATCCTAGAATGATTTATATTCATTTGGATGAATTTAATCACTTATACAACAAAGATCAGAAGATATTCAAACAAGTAGTGGATCTTCTTTCAACTTCCTTGTGCACACCTTTACCAGAGGTGTTCTACAATGTCCTATTTACTGGTACTGCTTACACTGAAATGAAGAAATTGGGTGTATCAGAATCATATCCTCTCACAGAATTACCAATGCAAATTCTCGATACTGAAGGTAATCCCTATTTATTTACGATATATTTTTAAGTGTATAATATTAGGGATTATGGAAGTCGTTTCCATAATGCATAGAAATGGACACTTACCTTGGATTGACGATTCTTGGAAGGAGAATAAGCCGTTTATTCTCAGTCTTCTAAATACTGGTGGTCTACCAAGAGCACTCGAATACTTTTTGGAAGAAATGGAAGCACGAGCAAAAGCCTTCAAAAATAATCTTAGTCAAATGACAATTCAGGACATAGAGGCAGCTAGCAATAGGTGCGATTGATTTAATTTACTACCAGCTTTATATTTTGTAATTTTTCTTTCCTCAAACAGTGCAGAAACGAGGTTACTCACTCGATATCATGCTGCTTTTGTCAAATCAACTGCTGTGTATACCGAGGCATTGGCTTTGGGAATTCTTGGAGAGTCAATCGTCTTAAATGATCGATTACAACTGGAAAAAGATGAAACATACGCATCTTTGCTTTCTACCGGCAGTATTCTACTGAAATCGATAAATCAAGAGAGGTAGCACCGTGTACACTTGAAATACACAAAAGATGTACTAATGTATTGTTTTCAAAGATGGATAATCCAGTTACCCATTATATGGCTAAACAAATATATGCAAAAACTCAATCTTACTTCTGTTATGTCAAAAGATATTTACGAAGAGCTCACATCAATAAAACCAGGAACATGGAGTCAATGGGAAAGAATGACGGCGAACATGCTTATGTTGAGAACAAATGCCATCAAGTTACTCAGAAGAGATGAGTTTCGGTTTAGTGATATGTTTCCTGGTGCAAGAGGATCAATAGAGATAATGGATCGCAAGTTCGACACTTACCCAGATTTTTACAAGAGGCGAGACTTTCCAAAGCAGTTCTTGAAGAATCCAAAGAATACTTTGCAAGAAGATATTGGTCTTTTTGAACCAGGAACTGTTTGGTTAAATGGTCTTCGTGGTCCTGCTTTTGATTTGTGGGCAGTTTACAAAAACAAAAAGAATCCATATCGTCAAACCAAAGAATTTACCATCAGTTTTGTTCAATGCAAGTTTTCTTCCGCGAATGAGCCTTTAAGAACGATGGATATTATCAATCAATACAATGAACTTCAAGAAATGTGGAATAACATGTTGAATGAGTTCGAAACTAGTCCACTAGAAGGAAGTACCATTCAACTGACGGATTATGATGTCGTCTTTGTGGTCGTATCAAATCGTACGATACAGGAAAATCATGTAAGTTGTACTTTTTTTACATTCCATCCAATTTGTTAATCAATTTAATCCATTTGAACTGCAGAAAACAGATGATCGTTTCAACAACAAAGTATTATCCAAATGCATTATCTACGACCAACCGAGTGTTTCCTCATTTTTTAGTACTTTCAGTAGTCAACTTGTTCAATCATTCAAGCAATAAATACGCTTCAAAGCGCAATATAAGCGTGGATAAGACTTCCTTTTTTGATTTTTTTTCTGAACCAAATAAGAACCTGATTCATTCTCTATGTTTATCTGATGCACAACTATGGGCAATGGCTTGCCAGTTCGCCAGAGCCAGCAGGCTAGGTCTTGGGGGACGTCCAAAAGTCTAGGAGCGTTAGTTAATGTCAGTAACAATTGGAAATAAAAAACAATGTTTGTAAACCGCAGGTGCGAGATCGAGTTCCTGTATTGAATTTAATCCTAGCCTCGATACAAAATCGATTTTGCCCGTCAAATATTAGAGAATACACTAAAAAAAACATTACACTGTAATTAGTGGAGACCAAAATAAAATTAAACCCGTTTTTTATTACGGGTGAAGAAAATTAATAATTCAAATAAAAAACCTACATTTATTTCCAAACAAATAACCTCAACGTTCTTCCATTGGTAAATTTAGTAAATTCCGTAATCGGTGTGTTTAAAGGTTCTACATATTCCACATCAATAAAAAGCAAGCCATCTAATTCTCCCATCAAATAATGCGTGATGTCTTGTTTTACTAAGGTTGGCCATTTCTCATTATCTGAGTGATCCCAACGGAATTTTAGTTTCCAAACGGTGGTGGCCAAGTGTCGAGTAATTTCATTCGGAGTATCTTGTTCCATTAGAATTATACAGTTGTTGTGTTTAATTGATTATATACAAGTTTTTCTTTTTAAAAAACTGTATCTCAACCTCGGAGGAGAACGGAATAATTACACATTACTTAATTAGACTCAACTTGGCCAAAAAAAGGGGCCAGTTCACAAGGGCCGGATTTAGGCAGGGATTAACGCCACGCTGAGATTAAACTCAACGAACAATACGACAAAGAAGAGACTTCCAGATCACGTTTTTAGTTCGATATGAATCTGACGGAGATTATCTATTCTTGATCAATAATTGAAGCAAAGACAATGCTTACCGCAATATCTTTACTATTACGCTCTAACATATAAACTAAGAGAGCGTAATCCGTGAAACTCACCGGATCCAAAGATTCCCGAAAATATACCGTCTTTGTATTGGCTTACTGTTACTCAATAATTATCAGTTTTGATTATAAATAAAATAAATGAGGTG
>Ga0209960_1002396_pt1 | contig 18868 bp, 25 predicted proteins | sample ThiBiot_500_plan_2_FD_183947 | JGI IMG/M metagenome (GOLD analysis project Ga0209960, IMG submission 183947) | Wastewater bioreactor microbial communities from Cape Town, South Africa - Thiocy_expt_500_plan (SPAdes) | ecosystem: Engineered > Bioreactor > Thiocyanate-remediating >...
TTTTTTGTTCTTCGCACTGAATTCTTTGACAATAAATAAATAAATTAAAATTAAATAGGAAGTCTAGAAATAGGAGAATGTAAAATTAAATGTGACGAAGGAGAAGCAAGAAATTCAGATGGAGATTGCGAATCACCAGATTGTTCAACATTAAATGATTGTTCAAACCATGGAGAATGTTTATTTACAACAACAAGTTTGATATCTTTCCCAACATCCTATTGTAATTGTGATGAAAGATATGAAGGAGATGATTGTTCTCAATTATCAAATTGTGGATGTATTAATGGATATTGTTTTGTTAATTCATTTGATAATCTTGAATGTAAATGTGATTCAGGTTGGAATGGAACAGATTGTAATAATCCAATTTTTGATTTTTCACCAAAATCAGATTCAATTCTTGGTGGATCTCCAATTGAAATTATTATTCCTTCTGGAATTACAGTTTCTCAACAAAATTTAAAATGTTCATTTGGAGAAATTCAAGTACCATCAATTTTCAATTCAGATAATGGAAAATATTATTGTAAATCATTACCATATCATACTTCAGATATTTATTTGGATTTTAAGATTTCAATTGTTGATCATCAAAATGGAGATTTCTTTACAATTGGATCTTTTTTTTATTCAAAATCAAATCAACTTATTCCAAATAGTGTTGAAACATTAGATAATTATATTTTTACAATTGGACAACCAAAATCAATTTCATGGGATTCAACTCAATTTGGATCTGAAAGTTCAATCACAATTAAATTATATAAATGGAGTTGGAATTATTTGAATCTCCAAGATTTCAACATTCAACCACAATTAATTATTGTGAATGAGAATGTTACTTATGGATTAAATAATGGAAATATTAATGTCACATTGAATGTGAATAACTTTGTATGGAGTTCATCACTTCATATATTATCAATTGATACAACTTATAAATCAATTAATAAATTCATTTTACCAATTCAAAATGGATTTGATTATGATTCAACTTGTCAAAATTTTGTTCAAGAAGATTCAATATTAGTTAAACCAGCAATAAGTTGTCCAAGTTTACCACCAACAGTAAATCCACAATTTAGTACAGATCCAAATTGTAATAGAAATACACCATTTAGTTGTTTTTTACATCAATTAACTCAAGAATGTGCATTTTTTGTGCCAGTTGCTCAAATAAATACTCAAGTTAAATGTTGTTATTTGAATATTGGATATAATTCTTTCTTGATCAGTAAATATGTGGAGAATTCAGGATTGAGAAATGATAGAAGTTTTCCATCTATCAAAAATTTTATTGGAGATATTTTACCAAGAATCATTTGTTGTGTTAAATCAAGTAATCCAAGATCATTTTGTGATTTGTTTCAAGTAAAGAGAAAAGTAAATAATAATAATAGTAACTTCAAGAAATCAACTTTGCCTTCCTCAACAACTTTAACATCAAAAGTAGGAATATGTTATGGAGATCCACATTTTTTAACATTTGATGAACAAGTTTGGAGATTTAATGGAAAAGGAGAATTCGTTCTTTTAGAACAAATTAATAACCTTGATGAAAATATTCTTGAACCAAATGGATTAACAATTCAAGGAAGATTTTCACAATTATCAACAAAATTAGTTACAATATTATCAGCAATATCAATTAAAGATGGAAATTCAAGAATTTCAATTTATTTGAATCAATTTGGAAAAGTGAATATATTTTTAGGAGATTCACAAAATCCACAAATAATTTCAATTGGAAATTCATTTATTTCACAAGATGGAATATTAATATCAAGAATTGAAAATTCAAAATATCAAATTCTTTTACCATCATCTGGAGTTTCATTAATAATTATTTCAAGATTTTCAATGTTAAATTTAATTGTGATACTTCCAAATTCAATGAAATCCAAAACAAGAGGATTATTAGGAAATTGGAATGGAAATAAAAATGATGATTTTACTTTAAGAAATGGAAATGGAAATATTATTCCAATTACAAGTAATTTTGAAACACTTCATTCATCATTTGGATTGGAATATATGATCGATCAAAATGAATCATTATTTATTTACTCAAATGGAACCAATTTTAATTCATATAATGATAATTTATTTATTCCAAATTTTGAAATTAATTTTGGAAGTATTGAATTTGAGAATCAAGCAAGATCAGGATGTATTGGATCAAATATTGATTTGGATGCATGTTTATTTGATGTTTCACAAACTCAAAATATTTTGGCATCTCAATTATCTTTAGAAATTGGAAACATTTATGATAATCTAAAATCAGATTTGAATTCACCACCTCAATTTGTTGATTTATTGGATAATTATATTGTTAAATTAACAGAAGATATTAGTATTAAATTTTCAATAATTGATGAAGATGGAGATGATATTATTGTGAAATCAAATACAAATCTATTGGGAACATTAAATTTGGAACAACCAACAATGTCATTTGATTTTATTATTTCAGAACAAATGTATTTATCAAATGAGATTCCAGATTTAGAATTAATTGCAACAGATTCAAATGGTCTTTCATCTTCAACTCTTATTTCTTTCACTCTTGGTCATTTTGGGTTTGTTTTTTTTCTTTTAGATATTTATTTTTCTTTTTTTTTTCTCTTTCTTTTTCATTAATAAAGTAAATAATAGATGTGAATCAATTGAAGGATTAAAAAATGAAGCAATTTTAGAATTGAAATCTTATTGTGTATCAGAATGTAATGATCAATGTAAAGAAGTAATTGGAAAACATCAAGAAATGGAATGTTTTAATGAGCTCAAGAACTCGATTGGAGAATTATTTACCAATTCTCAAAATTCATGTTGTGAATCAAATCAAATTTTCTGTGAAACATCTTCAAATCTTAGTGGGGGTGCTATTGCTGGAATTGTTATTGGATCAATTATTGGAGCCCTCTTAATCATTGGATTAATTATTTTCATTGTCATGAAGAACAAATCAAACAATAATTCATCAAAGAAACTCAAAAGTGATTCTCAAGTCCCAATGCAATAAACCAAACAAAGCGAACTCCCAAAAAACTTCAGAATCATTTCCAATTTTGTGAACACAAAAAAACAAAAACAAAAAAAACAAATAAATAATCAAAGAGAAATTAACTGGAAAATTTTCTAAGTCAAGTCTAACTGATGAGAATATTCAAATGTTAAAGTATAAACCAAGAAGAAGAACGTTTTGAAACTGTTTTGAAAAAAAAAAAAAAAAAAAAAAAAAAAAAAAAAATTTTTTTTTTTTTTTTTCTAAATCATCCTTCAAAAATCTTCAAAAAATCACCAAAAATCACATAAAAATCATTGAAATTTGTTCAAAACTGATGAAAAAAACATTAAAAAATTGTTTAAGATCAATAAAAAATCAATCAAAAATCATTTAAAAGTCATAAAATCATCAACTTTGGAGTGAAAATTGAATATCAGCACTTATAAAATTCCCCAAACAACAACCAATTCATCCATTCTTCTTTTAATTCATCATTAAAACACTTCATAAAATTCATGAATTGAAGCAAATATTTATAAATTCATAAATTCGGAACAATATCTCAATATAATATTGAAAATTTTTGATCCAAATGGGATGAATATCTCCCTGCAAACAACAATAATAATTGATCAAAATAGTTTTACTTATTAATTGTTATAATTGTTTTCAATTTTCTAACTTTAAAAACTATTTAGAATAATATTAAAGTTAAAATGGAACGTATTTCAGCACTCTCTTCTCATCTTTCAAATGAGCAACCACTTGCAATTCAACAAACTGGTATTTTTCAATTTTCAATTTTCCCTCTCATATAATTAAGACAATATTAACTGATTCTTCTTTTTGATTTATTTGATTCTACTTTTTGATTGCTTAAAGGAGCTGCAGATCAACCAAAATCACCAGATGATGTTGTAATTGTTAGTGCTGTTAGAACTCCAATTGCAAGAGGAAAGAAAGGTTCATTTAAAGATACTGTTCCTGATGATCTTCTTGCTGCTGTTCTTGAAGGAGTTGTAAAGAAAGTTAATCTTGATCCAAAACTTGTTGATGATGTTCAAGTTGGAAATGTTCTTCCATCTGGTGGAGGTGCTGTTAATGCAAGAATGGCTATGTTCTATGCTGGGTAAGTTTTTAAACAAACAAAAAAACATTTTGAGTTTTAATTTTTTTTTTCTAATTTAAATAATCATAAAAAAGATTCCCAACTCAATCATCAGTTATGACAGTTAATCGTCAATGTTCTTCAGGACTTCAAGCATGTGCTAATGTTGTTAGTGCAATTAAATCTGGATTTATTGATATTGGTATTGGAGCTGGAGTTGAATCAATGACTAAAGGATGGGGAGTTGCAAATTATGAATTCTCTGATCGTTTATCAGACTTCCCTGAAGCTCTTGATTGTACAATTCCAATGGGTATTACATCTGAAAATGTTGCTGAAAAATTTGGAGGTATTTTTTATTTCCTATAATTTATTTCTTTTTTTTTCACCTTTATTTTTAATAACAATAATGATAATTTCTAGTTTCTCGTGAAAAACAAGATCGTTTTGCAGCAGAATCACATGCTAAAGCTCATAATGGTTCAAATTTTTTTTAAATTTTTTTTTTCTTTCCCTTCCTTCAAAAATAAATAAATAAACAAATTTTGAATAACAATTAAAAAAATTCTTTTCTAGCACAAAAACTTGGTCTTTTTGAAGAAATTATCCCAGTTAAAGTTAAAGTTACAGATGAAAATGGTGACGAAAAAGAAATTGTTGTAACAAAAGATGAAGGTATTAGACCAGGAACAACAGCTGAATCTCTTGGAAAACTTCCAACTTCCTTTAAAAAAGGAGGAACTACAACAGCTGGTAACTCAAGTCAAGTTTCAGATGGAGCTGCTGCAGTTTTAATGATGAAAAGAAGTAAAGCTGAGGAATTAAAACTCCCAATTTTAGCAAGATTCCTTTCTTATTCTGTTGTTGGAGTTCCACCAAATATTATGGGAATTGGACCAGCTTATGCTATCCCAGCAGCTTTAAAACAAGCAGGATTAACAAAAGATCAAATTGATGTTTATGAAATTAATGAAGCTTTTGCATCTCAAGCTTTATATTGTGCAGAGAAATTAGGATTAGATTTTAAAAAAATTAATCCACTTGGAGGAGCTATTGCTCTTGGTCATCCACTTGGTTGTACTGGAGCTCGTCAAATTGCTACCATTCTTCCTGAACTTAAAAGAAGAAAAGCAAAATATGGAGCTGTTAGTATGTGTATTGGTACTGGAATGGGAGCTTGTGGAATCATTCAAGCTGAATATTAAAAGTGATAATAATAAATAAATTATAAAAGATAATTGATTTTCTTTTTTATAAGTTGATTGATTGATTAGTTGATGAGTTGGAGAAGTGATTGTAATTTAATGAAACAATTGATTGATGTTCTAATAATTATAATTCAATTCTAATAATCAAAAAGTCAAAATGAATGAGCCTTTCAGTGTTGAAAGTGATTCCAACTACTCTTTACACTTATACACTGAAGTCAAGAATTGCAAGTCATTAAGAGCTCAAATTCATTCTTCAAGTCTTAACTATTGCTTTGTTGAAGCAAAACATGTATTGGATATAGTGTTAGTTCATGTTGCTGCTTCAAAAGCTTTGTATTCATTGAGTTATAATGAATTGGTAACGAAGAATGTGTATTCAGAGATGTTGTATTCTTTGTCAACTGTGAAAGATGTACTGTTTCATTATCTATTCATTTACATTTTATATTTCAATTCATTCATTTATCTATTTATTGATTCATTTTATATTTTAAATTAATAGATTGGTGCATCATTAAAGTTCTTTGGGATTCAAGATCACTCAACTGATGTTCTAGTCATTGCAACTGGTAAATCTAGAGAAGAGGTAACCTATTGAATCAATACACATTCTATCAAGCTTAGATTTTAAAACAATTACTTTCAATTTAATAAACTTATAGGTTGAAAAAGAACTTGATCCAATTATTGAAGGGAAAAGAGTGGGATTAGATCAACTTGAATCGTTTACAAACCAACAAGAGATCTTACAAGTAATAATTATATTTTCAATTGATTTCTTTCATAAATTCATTTTATTTATAAAATAATAATAATAATAATTATTTTAGTTCTACAAACTCAAAGGAATTACAAACGATACACCTAAATCAGAGATTGTAAACTATATTGTAACGTTACTTGCTTCAAAAAATACTTGATTTTGTTAATTCAAGAACAATAAAAAAGGAAATTCAAAGAAGAAAGTTTGTTTAAAGGATTTCAATTTATTTCAGTTTTATTACAAATATTTTTTGATAACTATTTACACTTCCATAGATTCCAATTTTCTCAACTCTAAACTGCAATAATATGCAAGTCTTTTTGCTCCAAACATAGTAGCAGAATCTAAAATATCTTCCAAGATCTCTTTTTCACTTTCCACATTTTTTTCAATGACATCCTCACAAATTCTCTTTAAATCATCTAACATGAAATAATCTGAAGCGGCTAAAAGATCAACTGCAACTTCAGGAATAACAATTTCATTTGATCCAGTATAAATGTATTGGAGAATTAATAGAAAAATGGAAGTTGGAAATGGAAGTTCAGCAAATGATAAACTTGATAAATGACTATCTTGAAATCCTTTTGATACATCAAAAAGTGCTTCAAAATAAGGACAACGTGAAGTTAAGATTTGTTTATGAGCAAAAATGGGTTCTCGATCAAAGAATGTGAAACAAATATCTGAATATTTCTATTTTATTGGTATTGGTATTTAAAATGTTTTTAAAAAAAGAAAAGAAAATGAAATTGAAATCTTACTTGTTCATCAATCATTTCAGCTAAATCTGAAGAAAATGTACTTAAAGGAAGATTAATTTTTTCAAGTTTTGAACGATGATAAAGTTGTTGACAGAGACCACATAATCTATGAAATAAAAATTTTAAATAGATCAACAAGATGAAGCAAAATGGATCAAATTAAAATAAATAAATAAATAATCTAAATACCTTGAAAGTCCAAATCTTCTTGCCAAATGAGCAACTTCAGGTGCAAAATAAGGTGGAATATTTAAATGATCAGTATAAAGAAAGTAAATCATTGCTTTAAAAACAACAAATCTTGTTCCACTAACTGATATTTCTAGTTTTCCTTTTTGTGGAGAATATCTAATTTAAAAAAAAAATTGAAATTTAAATTTCAAAAATAAATCAGTAAATAAATAGAATACTTTTCAGTGAAAGCTGCCATAGCTTTAATTTTAGGACATCTAGTACAAACAATAGCTCTATGAGCATGAAGTGGTTTCTTATCAACAATAAATGTAATATCAGTATTCTTTTGAGCTGTTAACACTATTTTTTTTATAAAAAATAAGAAAAATCAAATTTCAAATTCAATTTCAGAAAGAAAAAAAAAATTACATTTTTCAAAATCCATTGCAAATGTTGTAGATCCTTGTTTAATTGCCATAGAATGTTTCCAACCTCCTGAAGATGCTAAAATTGATTCTCCATCAAGAGCTGTAACTTGAGTTGGAAATAAACGATATTTTGCATCTCCATGTCCTAAAACTCCTGAAGTTCCCCAACCACAACTCCAAATTGATCCATCACTAATTGTAAATAAAGTATGAAGATGACCACATTCAACACTTTGAATTCTAACTTCATTTTTTCCATTTAACCAAGGTGCTCCACAAACTTCTCTTGGAAATAAAGCATTTCTTGATTGTTCTCCCCTTTCTCCAAAATCTCCAGTTCCTTGTTGACCATATTCTCCATGACCAAAAGAATAAATTTTTCCAATATCAGTAATACAAAATGTATGATAAGTTCCTGTTGCAACATGAGTTACAACTTGATCTAATAAATAATCAATACGTTTTGGAAAAAGTAAATCTTTAACTTCTCCATGACCTAATCCAAAGACTCCTCCTCCCCAAGAATAAACATGTCCTTCTTGAGTTATCACAACAGAATGTTGTTGACCAGCAACTGCATTAATAACTTTAATTCCTTGAAGAGTTGTAATAAGTTGAGGTTTATCTTGTGAAAATCGAGTTCCAAGTCCTAATTGTCCTTTATCATTAAATCCAAATGAATAAAGTGATCCATCTTCTGTTACAACTAAGTAAAAACAATATCCAGCTGCAACATCAACCACTCTTTTTCCTCCAATATCAAGAACTTCAGGTTCTGGAATTGATTTTCTTTTAAAAGCAGCAACAGTTTCAACATCATCGTTTCGATCTTAAATTGAATTTTTTTTTGGTTTTTAAAATTGGATTAATTGATTTAAATTAAATTAATTATTTTGAACAAAAATAAGAAAATAAGAAAATACCATGAACATCAACTTCTGTTTTATTTGAAAAATAAAGATAATGACTTCTATCAATCATTTCTCTAGTTTCGTCTGAAATATGTCTCATTCCACTAATTCCAAAATATTGAGGTGTTGCATTTAATGATCTTTCATGAAAAAGACCCCATCTATAAAGTTTTCCTTCATCTGTAATAGCAAAACTTTGATTATTTCCAGCAACTATCTAATTTGATTTTATGATCGTTTAGTTCTTGATTAATTTTGTTATTGGTGAAAAAATCATTTAGAAAAAGAGATAAAGAAAGAAAGAAAATCAAACTTTAACAATTCTTTCATGAAGAAGTCCATCAACACGACAAGGACTTGGAAATGAATCACTCACTGTTCCTTGTCCACATTGTCCTTCTCTATTCCTTCCCCAAACATACACAATACCTAGTTCATCAAGTGCCATTGAATGTTGTTCACCACATGAGATTGCAACAACTAAATTTATAATTTATAAACATGTTTATAATCAAATTGAGTATAAAGAAATAAAAAATGAATCAAACAAATTCATACCATGTTTTCCTCGAAGTTGTCCTGAAACTACAACAGGATAGAGTTGATCTTGAAGCTCTCCGTTCCCTAATGCTCCTGATTTACCATAGCCCCACGCAACAACAGACATCTTTCACTTCTTCTCTTCTGTTTGTTTTTCTTTTTGTTTTTTGGTGGCCCTATTTTTCAAGAAAAGAAAATACAAATTTTAAAAGAGAAATATAAAGAGTTTCTTTTCTTTATTTAATGTTCATTTGTATATTTTAAAAGTTACAAAAATGAATTTGAAGTTATAAAATAAAAGTGTAAAATTAATTGTTTTTTTTTTTTGAAGAGAAATTTCAGCTTTTAAACCTCAAAAAACCTTTCAATATTAATACAGTTCTAAACCAAAATTTAAAAATTTTTATTTAATTCAAAATTCAATTCACTTGATTGTTATTCAAAATGAAAACTTTGTATTATTGTTATAAACTTATAACTTTTTGATAAATTTTTTAAAGTTTATTCTGATTTCGAAAAAAAAAAAAAAAAAAAAAAATCAGAGGTATTTATACTTTTTCTATTTAATCACCTTTTTATCTGACGTGATCAAAAATAATTTCGGTTGAAATGTGTCGAGTTTCATTAGAACTCTAATAGAAAAAATTATTGATTATTATTCTTGAGGTGTTTGTTATCTTTGTTTCATTTCTATTTGTTGAAGGTTGATTCACGTGTGACTCGAGGGGTTATTTTTTGTTCTATGAAAAGTTTGAAGTTTCTGGAGAAAAGATCAACAAACTTTTTATCTTGAATCATTTTCCTTCATGAAATTTCTTCTCTTGCAAATAAATAACTAACATTCAATTCATCATACCATAAAAGTTCAAAAGTTTAAAAAGGATAAAATTGTAAAAGTCTTGAAAATTTGATTGAAAGGGAATAATTTAATTGAAATTTAAAGAGTTCCTTTTTTCTCTAACATTTTTTCAATTAATTTAGCAGGATCTTCTTCAATAACAACTCGATCTATAATTTCTTGATTCAAAAATCCTTCTTGAACCATAACTTCTAATTGTTTCATAAAGTGATTGTAAAATCCTTCAACATTTAAGAGACCAAGAGGTTTTTTATGAAGTCCAAGAGCTGACCATGTTGTCATTTCTGTAATTTCTTCAAAAGTTCCAATTCCACCTAATAAAAAAGAACAAAAGAAAAGAAAAGGAATTAATAAACTATATTATAAATATTAATAAGAATAAATAAATTCAAATCAAACCTGGAAGTGCAATAAAACCTTCACTCATATTCTCCATTTTAGCTTTTCTTTCATGCATTGTAGTTACAACAATAAGATCATCAAGTTTATGAGATGCTTCTTCTATCATAAAAGATGGAATAATTCCAGTCACCTTTCCTCCATTATCATGAGCACTATGAGCAACACCTCCCATGATGCCAATACTTCCTCCTCCATAAACAACTGCAATGTTCTGTTTGGCAAGAACAGCTCCAAGCTCAATTGCTTTCTGTTTATAAATGGGTTTCACTCCATCTCTTGATCCACAGAACACACAGACTGATTTCATTTTCTAATTAGAATCTATAATTGTTAAATTTTAATACGCATAATCAATTATTGAACTTTGCTTTATCTCCGAAAAAAAAAAAAAATTGTTTTCCTGGTTTTTTTTTGTTGGGATCTTTGAAAAATTATCAAAAAATATGGATTGTAAGATTATAAAGGTTCTCTTCCATTCAATTTTGATAAGAATTTCGAACTTATTTCAATATTGAAAAGATCTTTTATCATGAAAATTGATCAAAAAGATCGATAAATCCAAGTCAAAAATCATTTTTTTTTTTTTTTTTTTTTTCATTTTTCCTCCATTTTTCCGTTGATTTTTTTTTTTTGATTTTGGTGACCAAAAAAATTGATTTGCGAAGTAAATTATCACGTGATTTAATTATTGACTGAGTTTTGATTGGATGTTTCAGAATCTGATTTTGGTTAGAGGGGTTGATTATTGAAAGAGTGGTTTGTCCGTTTTGGTTGAACAAGAGGAAAAGGTTAGTTATAAGTTAATTGGAAGTTAGTTGGGAGAGGAAGGATGTTTGGGAAGTGGAGTTGGGATGTGTTTGTAGTGTTAGTGTTGGTGATGTTTGTTGGAGAGACTTATGGTGGATTATGGATCACTCTTCCTTCTGCTCAAGATGATCAAGGTGGTTGTGGAAGTTTACAAAGTAACTCTTACTTTTGGGACACAAACAATTATGGCTACTATTATAACGAACCCTTGGATCGCTATAAAGATTATTGGGGAATCACTGTTCCAAAAGGTGACTATTATTACTATTATGATTCTCTTGGTGGTACAAAATATTACTCTGATGTTCTCCAATATTTTTGCACAGGATATATTGATTCAATGCCAGTTGGAAGTTATTGTTTTTATCAAAATATTCAAAATTGTAATTATCTTTCTTTTTCATTTTTTGTTAATTATTTGAATTGATTTGAATTAATAAATAATCAAATAGCACAAAATTGTCCACCTGGATTTTCAGAAGGAACTCGAACACAAGATGATGAAAATATAGATAACACATCTGGTCCAAGTATTACAACAATAACTACTTTACCAAAACGTGTCAATACATTATTTACAACTGGTCAATACAAAGGAACAATTGATACAACCAAATGGTTCTTTTGTTGTGGAAGTGGGACACCATCAAATTCAATATCTTTTGATCCAATTCGTTCTCAATTACCTGATTCTTTTGTCTTGTTTCGAAAAGGTGCTTCATGTCAAGTTATTAATGGAAGAAATTTTCAAACTGGATGGGTTAAGTAATTTTTATTTCAATTACTGCACTTCTTTTTTGAATCAAAATTAATTTGGTTTCTCTTTTTTCAATTCACTTAAGTTGGAATGATGAACAGACAAGCAACAAAAATGATAAAAATGGAACACTCCCAGATCTCCTTGAGAAGGATGGTTCCTTCAAGATCACGAATTACACTTACTGCACTTATGGACCAAGTTTTCGTACTCTTTTCCTTTCATTCTTTAATTGATTTTTTATTTTATTTCTGAATTTTTCAAAATCAATTGAATAGTACCCTTCCCACCAACAAATCTTCAATTAACCGAAAAAAATTCAACATCTGCAAGTATTTCATGGACTGCAAGTACAGAAACTGCAATTACAGGAACTGCAAGTACAGGAACTAATATTTATTATAAAATTGTCTTATCATCTATTCCAAAAAAAACAACATACACATCAACATCGCTAATATTAAGTTCATTAGAACCATCGATCTATACTGTTACAGTTTATTCTGGAAAAAATAATCCGAGTGGAGGTGCTGAAACTTATGAAACTGTTGGTAGATTTTATTTTATTTTATTTTATTTATTTTTCTTTTAGATAACAATAACGAAAGTGAAAAAAATAAAAATTTAAAGGAATTTCAATTCATTTTCAAATATGTGCAGTTGGTTATGATGGTGTAAATTGTGATCGTAAGATTTTTATTTTATTTTATTTTATTTTTTTTTCAATAATTGACTTAATTGTTCATTTTCTTTTTCTTAAAGCTACTTGTAATCCACCATGTATTCATGGAAATTGTATCTCAAATCAATGTTCATGTGATATTGGGTCACAAGGTTTAGCTTGTGATGAATGTAAAATAGGATATTATCCAAAAAATGGAAATTGTTTGGAATGCAATTGTAACCACGGAGTTTGTTCAGATGGACCCAGTGGAGATGGATCATGTACATGTAATCCAGGTTATACAACACCATTTGGTACAACTGAATATTGTACTATTTGTTCTGATGGTTATGTCATGGTTGGTTCTAATTGTATTCAATGTAGCCCTTCTTGTCAAACTTGTGACTTCAATTATACTCACTGTACTTCGTAATCCCTTTTATTCTTGTTATTTTTCTTTTGTGATTTAAACCATCCTTTTCAAAATAGATGTAAATCAGGATTAATTTTTGAAAATAATATTTGTAAATCTCAATGTGGTGATGGACGTTATTATTTCGAAGGATGTCATGGTATTTCAAAATCATTATTTGCCTTTATACTTTATTGACTCCAATAAATATAACAGATTGCTCAGAAAATTGTTTGACATGTTATGGAGGAAATGACAATCAATGTCTTTCATGTCCAAATGGAAAAGTATTAGAATCAGGTTCATGTTTATCAAATTGTTCAATTGGTAATTACCTTGACCAAAATAATTTTTGCCAAGGTTCTTCGATTTTTGAATTTCTTTTTCTTTTTTATTTCTATTTTTTTAAAAAAAATGAAAAAATTAGGATGTCAATTACCCTGTTCAACATGTACAGGATTAGACAATGGAGAATGTTTAAGTTGTGTTTCACCATTAGTTCAAAATGGGACATTTTGTATTTCAGAAAATGAATGTATTCAAAATGGTTATGTAGATTCAAATAGAAATTGTCAAAGTATTTCCTTTTCTTTTCTCTTTTTTATTTCATCATCATTTTCTTTTTTTAAATGAGGAATTAATCGAATAAATAAATGAAAAGAATGTGATTCAAGATGTTCAAAATGTAGTGGACCAACACCAACAAATTGTTTGGAATGTTCAAATCAAAAGTTTTTATTGAATGGAGAATGTTTGAATCAATGTCCAATTGGTTATTTTGCAAATCCAATTTTAAATAAATGCCAAGGTTCCATTTTTCTATTTATTTATTTATTTATTTATTTACTCTTTCCATCATCTCACTCTCTTTCAATAACTTGGTTTCAATAAAACAAATCAATAGCATGTAGTTATGGATGTTCAGAGTGTTTTGGAACAAATGTTGATGAATGTTTGAATTGTACTTCACCACTTTTATTGAGATCAACATCTTGTGTTTCAAGTTTGGAATGTTCAAATTTTGGATACAAAGATAATAATCTTTGTCTTTGTAACCTTTTCTTTTCCTTTTTTTTTTTTTCTCCTTCTTTCCAATTCAATTAATCAGAAATAAATAAATAAATAAAAATTCATAATAAAACAGTGTGTGATTCAACATGCTCAAAATGTAATGGACCAAATTCAACAAATTGTTTAGAATGCTCTGGAGAAACATACTTATTTGATGGAGAATGTTGGAGTGAATGTCCTCTTGGTTCTTTTATTTATGAAAATAAATGTCAAGGTATTTTTCTTTTCGTTTCATTTTTTTTCATTAATTTCAAAAAAAAAAATAGCATGTACCTTCCCATGTTTTGGTTGTAATAGTAGTGGGACAAATAATTGTACAAGTTGTATTGAGAATTATTCATTAAATGATACAACTTGTATTTCAAATGATCAATGTCTTTTAAATGGTTATATTCATAATGGAATTTGCACAGGTTTTTTTTTTTTTCTTATTTATTTTCTGATGAATAACAAAAATAAATCAATAAATAAAATCATTGACGATAAAAATGAATAGAATGTAATTTAAATTGTTCAACATGTAATGGGCCAACCTCAGAAAATTGTCTTTCATGTCATGATCCAAAATATTTATTAGAAGGAAAATGTGTTGATTCATGTTCTTTGGGATATTATCTTGATAATTCAACAAAATCATGTCAAAGTAAGAAAGTTAAACAACATATTTGGAAATAATTTAAAAATAATAATAATGAAAAAATAGGATGTGATTCAAGTTGTTTAGAATGCTCAGGAGAAGGAAACAATAATTGTTTGGAATGTAGTTCCAATTATTATTCATTTAATGAATTATGTTTGATTGAATGTCCAACTGGTTATTATCAAGATATTTCATCATTTCAATGTCAAAATTGTCCACAAACTTGTTTATCTTGTTCTTCTGGTAATTTATTTATTTATTATTTGGTTTTATGATTCTTATTTGGATTACTGTAAATAAAATGAAATAAAATAAAAAAAGAAACAATTTGTACATCATGTATATCAGAATATTCACTTTATGAAGGAGAATGTATGAAATCATGTCCTGTTGGTTTCACTTCAAATAATGCCATTTGTTCTCGTATTTCTTTTTTTTAAAAATATTTTCTTTTCTCTAATTGTCCATACTTATTTTAATATTAAATTTCATTAGAAATGTCAAACCAAAGTCAAAATAAAGGTACTTTTTTCATTTCTTTTCAAAAGAAATTTTAATTTTGTAGTAACCAATTCCCGAATTCTTTTCAAAAAAAAAAAAAAAAAAAAAAAAAAAAAAAAAAAAAAAAAAACTAAAACTTAAAATAAATAGTTTCAGTTAATGGTTCAGACTCAGTTAGTTCACCAGGACAATCAACGTTACTAAATACTCAAATTGGTTTTATATTTTGAAATTTCAAATAATCAACAAATTTAATAATATTTCATCTTTGCTAATTTTTGAAATAGATATTTCGATTCCAGGATTTTTGAGATTGAATTTTATAGAAAGTTTGATATTAGGGAAAGTAGTTGGAAGTGGAGGAGCTGGTGATTTATATGCTGCTGAAGTTATCAATCAAAGTTTAATTGATCAATTTAAAGAGAGATTTGTTGTTGTCAAATATGTAAAAGGTTTCTTTCATTTCTTTTCTTTCTTTTTTGAATTTCATAAGAGTAATAATTTTCTTTGTTTGTTTAAGGTATTCCAGGTCAAAAAGAAGAAAGATCACTTCAATATTTCCATGATGAAGTTGCAATTAATTGGTTGATTTATTTATTTATTTTATTTATTCTTTATTTGTTCATTTTAACTTTGAAACATAGGGCATTAAATTTTGAAGCAAATATAATCAAAATGGTTGGATATTGTGATGATCCAAAATGTCTTGTGACAAAATTATATGAAAGAGATTTATTCAGTTTATTACATGATCCTTCTCAAAGTTCTTTTTCTTTTTTCTTTTCTTTTTTTTGTTTCTTAATCGAATAAACTCAATCTTTTTTTTAAAAAAAAAAATGAATTAGAATTAGGAATGGTTCGGAAATGTACTTTAGCTCTTCATGTCTCCAAAGGAATTCAATCCATTCATCAAATTAAAGCTGCTCATAGGGATATCAAATCTAAAAATGTTTTCTTTTCTTTTCAATTCCTTTTTCAAAAATACAAAACAATAAATGAATTTTCAATAAGGTATTAATTGAAAGAGGAATGACAGAAAATGAAGGAGATATTCGAGCAGTAATTTGTGATTTTGGATTGGCAATTACAAGTCGTTCAAGAATTGGAAGAACTCCTAGACTTCAAAATTTAAATGGTTGTTTTTCTTTTTTCTTTTCATAAAAATGAAAATTAAATCAATTCTTGAAAAATTGATGGTTAACGAAAATAAAATAAATAAAATAGGATTATCAGCCCAATATGCAGGACCAGAAGTATTTTTAAATAATGAGAAATTAGGACAAAAGAATGAAAAATCAGGAAGATTTGGATTCATAACTCGTTTTGGATCCAATTTTACTCAGGCTACACTTGAAGATGTAGATACAGATATTGAAGAACAAAATGAAAGTGTAACAAATGAATTAATTCAAAATTCTCAAAAATCAGATGTATTTGCATTTGGAGTTGTTCTTTGGGAAATTATCACAAGACAAATCCCTTGGAATAATTCACCTTATCATGAAATTGAATACTCTATTAGGTTTTTCTTTTTCTTTAATAATTTTTTTTAAAAAATTGAATTAAAACCAGTTGAACAAAAAAATAAAAAAAAACACAAATAAAATAAAAAGGTCAGGAAAAAGATTAGAAATCAATGTAGGAGCTGAGATCTCAATAACAGAAAGAAGATTATTTCAAATAGCACAATCATGTTGGGAAGCAGATCCAAATCAACGACCTACAATCTCTTCAATTGTTTCACAAATTGATCTTTGCCTTTCTGAAATTCAAACAAAACCCTCTCCCTTGTAATTTTGAAACTCTTGTTATCCTTTTGCTAAACCTTTCATTAAATTAATTTATTGTATTTGTTCATACAATTCATCTTTCAAAATTTTGAATCATTTAAAGTTTTTTGAACTGGAGATGCAACAAACAAACAAAGAATCAAATGAATCAGAGAAACATAATTTTTGAGATCACAAAACTTTTAATTAAAATGATTTAATTTCTCATTTCTTTCTTTTCGGACCTGAATTAAACTCAATCACAAATAAATAGTTTTTATAAAATTATATTGGAGAAATGGAGCATAGCGATTCAAGAGGAGATAGAAGAGACTCTAGAGACTACAAAGACAGAGACTCAAGGGAATCAAGAGACAAGAGAGACTCAAGAGGTCATAATGATAGAGAACCAAGAGAATCAAGACACTCAAGAGATTACAAAGATTCTAGAGATTATAAAGATTCAAGGGATACAAGAGAATATGATAGATCCTCTAAAGATGATGGAAGAAATAGAGATGACAAAAGAGAAGATAGAAGAGATTTTGAAAGTAATCGACGTGATAATAGAAGAGATTCTCAAGATCAAAGAGAGTCAAGACAATTTGATAGAAAGAGGTTTATTTATTTAAAATTGGTTGATTAGTATAACAATATCAAATTTAATAAAGACATGATGTTGATGATAGAATGCCTGATCTGTATAGTATTCATCAAGGAACAGTATTATTTGATTCTTGATTTCATGAATCAATCATTTGCATTAAATTAAATCAAATTAAAGGTTGTTTCTGTTCATGGATATGGAGCATTTGTTGAAATAAGTGGTTTCAAGAAACAAGGTTATTTGTGTTTTTTTAAAAAATTACAATGAATTGAAATTTAAAAACTTCTTTGAATTAGGATTACTCCATATCTCTCAAATTTCATTTTATAAAGTTGATAGTCTTGAAGGATATTTTGATCAAGGAGAGAAAATTTTTGTTAAAGTCATTAGTATTGGAGATGATGGAAAAATTGGACTATCAATGAAGTATGCTGATCAAAGTTTGTCTTTATTCAACTATTTGAAATTCTCTTCAAACTCATTTTTTAAAAAAAATAAAAATTATAGGAACTGGTGAAGACTTGGATAAAGAACGCATTAAATTAGATCAAGAACAAAGCAAAAACAAGAAATCATTTGTTAATAAAAAATCAGGTTCTGAAGCAGTAAAATTTCATTTCATTTCACTCAATTCAATGTCCAAAATAAACAAAAAATTAATAGTTTGATGATCCAATTTATGCCATGAAATCTTCTGGTAAATTTGATTAAAATAATAAAATAATTAAATTGTAAAATAAATTAAATAGAAGGAGGAAAGTTTGCTTTTGAACATGCACAAGCAATGTTTGAAAAAAAAGGACAATCAAAAACTTATGATTTGATTCCTGAAGACTTTGGAGAAAATTTAAAACCCACAAAATCTTCAAGCCATAGTCATAAAAAATCAAAGTAATATTGTACTTTTCAAAGAAATTAAAAAATGGAGTTTTATTGGTTCTTTACAATTTAATGAATCATTGATATGGATATTGAGAATGAGGATAGCCTCCTTGTGATTGGTTCTATTGAGTTTTGAAATTATTAGAAGAATTATGAAAAAGTGTGAAAAAAAAGAACAAAAAACTTACTTGTTGATAATACTGTTGTTGTGGTTGTTGTTGTTGAGGATTTGGCATTTGTTGATATTGAGAATTTGATAATTGTTGTTGTTGCTGTTGAGGAGGTTGTCTGTGTTGAGATTGTTGAGGTTGGTGTTGTTGATGATGATGCATTTGTTGTTGATGTTGTTGATGTTGCTGAGGTTGAGATTGTTGTTGCATATGTTGTGGAGAATGTTGAATTGGAAGTTGAGGTGAATAATTTTGTTGTTGTTGAGGATACTGAGAAGAATTTGTTGTCCCTTGAGGAAATTGAGTCATATTTCTTTGAGGTTCATTTTTTATTGGATCGAATCCCTGTTTTGAATTGATTTTGAATTAATTTTTTCAATTATCAAAAAAAAAAAAAAAAAAAAAAAAAAAAAAA
>Ga0209960_1002398_pt1 | contig 18830 bp, 22 predicted proteins | sample ThiBiot_500_plan_2_FD_183947 | JGI IMG/M metagenome (GOLD analysis project Ga0209960, IMG submission 183947) | Wastewater bioreactor microbial communities from Cape Town, South Africa - Thiocy_expt_500_plan (SPAdes) | ecosystem: Engineered > Bioreactor > Thiocyanate-remediating >...
ATTTAAATTAAAATCAAGGTATGATCGAAGGAATCCAAACAGAGAAGCTGAGAGTGATCGCCCTTGGGATAGAAACCGTTTAAAGTATAGAGAACCAGTTAACAGTATTTTTTTTTTTTTTTTTTCCTTCTTTCTTTTTTCTTTCTTTTTTCTTTCTTCTAATGTTCTACCTTTTTTTTTTGTAGGATTTCAACTCAATGGACCTAGAAGAGATAGATGGGAAGGACCTTATCCCCCTAAATTCAAAGATGTTAGAAGGGATCCAAGAGATGAAAGATATCCCGAATATAATAATGCACCTAGAGATTTTGGAAGAGGAAGAGATTGGAATAGAGATCAATACCGAGAAAGAGGAGAACCAATAAATAGAGAACGAGAACGAGAGTTAGCTATTCGAGATAGAGAGAGGGAAAGAGATAGAGAAAGAGATAGAGAGAGAGTAGATAGAGATTTAAGTAGGGATCGAGATAGAGATAGAGAAAGGGAAAGGGAAAGAGAGAGAGAAAGAGACCGAGATAGAGATCGAGAATTATTCGCTAGAGACAAGGATAGAAATGAAAGAGAGAATGGGAGAGGAGAAAAATTAGATAGATTAGATAGACTAGATAGACTGGATAGGAATGAGAGGTTAAATGACAAAAACTGGGAACCTAAAGAACCAGTAGTCATCAAAAAAGAACTCATTGAACAAGATATTCAACGAAGAACTAGGCCCCCTTCAACGAATGATTTAGACAATGAAGTTGAGTTAAAAAATGGAGATCCCCTTTTAAATAAGGAGCCCTTGAAATCACCTAGATTAAGGACATCGGATCCTTCAAATCAAAATTTTGAACCTATTTCACCAACCCATCATTCAATATCTGACAGTGAAGCAATGGATTTAGATGATGATGTAACGAAGCAAACAAATATCCTATATGTAAATCAAAACGAAAAACTTCCTTCATCATTTTCAAACTTACAAGCCCAACTCGTCAACCAAAAAACAAGTTTAACTTAATTTTATTTTTTTTTTTTCTATTCTTTTTCTGTTTTTTGTTTTCTGTTTTTTGTTTTTGTTTTTGATATTGTAAAATAAATATTTGTGAAATTATTATTTGAAAGTTTTTTATTTAATTTCTTTTTTTTTTTGATATTTACAATATTTTTTTATTTGATATAATTAATTCAAAGAACTGATGTATTCAAAGTTTCAAATAAATTCTCATAAGCAAAATGAATTTGATTAATCATATCTGAAACACCACAAGATCGTCCAAGTTTCTGAAATGCAAGCTTTGAGGATTCTCTTGTTACTGCACATCCTCCATATGCAGCCAAAAGAATTGTTGGAATTGATTCAATTTTTGTTATTCTATTGTACTTTTGTTAGTTAAACTGAAATCATCCTTGAAATTGGAAAATAAAATAAAATAACTTGTGTTCTTTGTGATAAATATGTTGCCAGGTCATGAATGTAGCAATAGCACCAGATAGAAGATCACCTTGACCCCCACAACGACGTAAGCTCCCAGTTAAAGAACAACGAAGAACTATAATTGTTTTGATTAATTATTTTTTTTTTTTTTTGTCTTTAAATGTAAATGTAAATGTAAATGTCTTGAATTTTAATTAATTATACCTTGATCACCATCAGAAATGAGATCATCTTGTCCTTTACAAACAATTGTAATATTTCCATATGATTGGCAAAGTTTTTTGAGCGGAGTTTCATTCTTTTTATCATCTCTATCAAAATCTATTCCCTACACAAATTGTTTCAATGAAAAAATAATTTTAGAGACGAAAAGAAAAGAAAAGAAAAAATCAATACCTTTTCTTTACATAACCTTTCGAATTCTATTAGATTTGGAGTCAAGATAACATTTTTATAACCTTCGATAATTTTTGGTCTCTTTTGAACAAGATGCAATCCATCCTAAATTTATTTCATTGAAGTTTTTCGTTTGTTCTTTTATGATCATTATAATTATGAAAGGAAACTACTGCATCAAAAACCAAATTGATATTGAGTTCTTTTGCTTTGGTAATAATATTTTCTGTTAGATCCATAGTTTCAGGATTTTTTCCAAGTCCAGGGCCAATAACAAGTGTATGAAGTCGATCAAGAATTTCACAGATACGATCAAAATTTTTTGAATCTTTTTCGTTATTTCCTACAGATAAGTAAGGGAACACCATCAAGTCTGGAGAGTAAGATTTAATTGGAATCGATGCCTTTTCATCACAAAAAACATAACATAAATCTGCTCCCTTTTTATTTATACATCAATCAAATTCAAAAGAAAAAATAAAAATATAAATAAATCTTACAAGCTTTAATGTAGAGATTCCTGAAAAGTAAGGAGCTCCAGTGAATCTAAAGAAGAAGAAGAAGAAAAATGATTTGGTTAGAGTCATTTTGAAATAAAATAGAATGAAAATAAACTCTTCACTTCCTCCAATAATTGCAATCCTTCCTAAATTAATCAATATAAAAGTTTAGCAACAAAGAAAAGAAAGATATTACTAATAAAAATTCAATAATTTTTTAAAAAAATGATACCAGCTTGTCCTTTATGTCTTGCTTCTGATAAAGGTGGAATAAGTCTCTTTGTGTAAATCAACAGAGTATTCATCTTAACTGAAGTTCAATAACCTACAAAATAAAAGCAAAATTGATGTATTCAACAAAATTAAACAATTTTGAATTTATTCTTTTGAAATCTAAGTGAATTGGAATGAAATCAGTCACAATTGGAATTTGAAAATGAATGAACCTAAAATTCTTCAAATACAACTTTTTCTTTTTTATTATTATTTTGACTCGTATTATCAAAATCAAAAGAGATTCAAACAAATGAAGCAAAAATGAATCAAAATGAATCATTAGTTTGATTTTTCTTGGATTTCAAGTAAGGAACTAACTGAAGAATATAATGTAAAGTTGAACGAAGTTTGGTTTGAAAAAAAAAAAAAATTGGAAAAAAAAAAAGGGAGTATTTATACTTTTTCAAGAAAAAATGGCGGAAAAAAAAAAAAAAAAAAAAAAAAGTGAAACAATAAAGATTTCTCTACAATGGAACAACATCTCTCTTTCATTATAAACCTTCAAATAACTTACACAATTGTCTAATCTATACATCCCCAAGACTTAGTTATCTTCGTTTGATTTCAACTCAGAAAAAAGTGATTTTTATTCTTTTTTATTTCGATTTTTCTAAGTTCTAAGTTGCGCAATTCATTCATCCTCTGTTTATTTATTGACTTTGACTTTTTCTTTATTGTCAATTCAATAAGAAAAATAAAAATAATATCAATTATATATCAATAAATTGAAGAATTAAAAGATGAAGAAGAAACTTGAATTGGAGTCTTATATTGTGCAAAAGGATCAATTTTGGCCAAAGAATGGAAAACATATTATTGCTCAATATGATGAAGAAAGTATTATTGTTTATCAAGCTTATAACCCACAGATTGCTCAATTTGTTGTAAAGAATCAAACCTTTGAGAATTGTCCAGGTTTCAGTCCAACAAGGTATATATTTCTTTCTTTCTTTCTTTTTTTCTTTTTTTCTTTCTTTTTTTCTTCTTTTTTTCTTTTTTTTTTTCTTTTTTTTTAATTGTTTTTCCATTGATGAAATAATAAATAATTAAGAATGACATGGATTAAAACAAACTTCCTTTGGATGATGTTTAGAAGTGGTTGGGCAACTAAACCAAATCAAGAAAGAATCTTAGCAATTTGGATGAAGAGAGAATCATTTGAAGATTTTTTATCTCGAGCAGTTGTTTCATCATTTAGAGAAGATGAGCCATTAGAAAGTGAAGAGGAAAAGGAACACAAAGCTAAAAACTCAATTTTTCAATCAAAAGATGAGTGGAAACAGGTACTTATTCTTCTCTTTGATTCTTGATTCCTCTTTTTTTTTTAAAAAAAATTTTGAACTTTTATTTTAAACTTTTTTTTTTTCAGGCACTCCAAAATTCAGATGTGAGACTACAATTTGATCCTGATCATTCTCCACTAGGAGGAAAAGAAGAAAGAAGAGCAATTCAAATAGGTTTACGAGGTCCAGAATCTGAAAAATATGTCAAAGAAAGTATTCTTCAAATTAAAGATGTAACTGAGTTTTCCAAAGAACAATATGAGCTGAATGTCAAACCTTATATTGGTTACGAAGGAAAAGATAAATATGAAGGCTTGATAACACCCAAAGAAAGAATTTATGAAATCAATGACCCTGAAATTAAATCCAGGTAAATTTTTTCGATTTTATTTTTTATTTATTTTTTATTTTTATCTTCTGTATTATTTTTTTTTTCTGACAAAAAAACTTAATAGGATCTTTGGTTGTTAGCAATCACCAATATGATTTTTTTTTTTTTTTCCCCTGTAAATGAAACTTATAAAGAGAATTCTAAATGTTTTGTAAAAATAAAGTAATTAATTTCAAAATTCATTTTTATTTATTTCTTTTATTTTCTTTTTTTGTTTTTTTTGTTTTTTGTTTTGTTTTGTGTTTTAATTATTTTTTTTTTCAGAAAATTTGAAGTAAAAGAAAAAGATCCAAGCGACAAAATATTTACAACAAAAATAGGCTTTATTACAATTAAATTTCAGTCCATTAAATTCAAAATTTCATGAAAGTTAGTGTACACAGAGTTGTTGAATTTGTGATACTAGTTGTGATTCTTGTGATTGAGATTCTTCTGGAGATTCAGTTGAATTGAGAGGTTGAGTTGAATGCGTGAGAGATTCTAAAGGTTGTTGTAATTCTATTTGAGATTGTTGTGATTCAAAATCTTGGGATTGAGGGAGAGATTCAGATTCAGATTGAGTGAGAATTGGTGGAAGTTGTGGTGAGCCAAGTTGTCGTTGCTGCTGCTCTTGTTGTGGAGAATCATTTTTCAATTTAGGAGGATTAGTTGGTACATCAAGAACTTTGAGATGAGGAAGGACATGAAATAAATCTTGAGGAGCAAGTTTTAAAAGTGCACTTGGTAAACCAGAATTAGTGTAAATGACAGGCTCCGTAAGAACTTGAGAAAGAATGAAAACATTTTCTTGTGAGATGAAATTAAAGACATTTGAATGATGGAAAGGTTTCTGTAAAATTGCCTATTAATTATAATCAAAGGAAAAAAAAAGATTTTGTAAGACGATTTTCAAAATTTTATATTTGAAAAAAAAAAAAAGAATAGAATTTTTACCAAAGCTTCTGATGGACGTGGAATAGTTACAACTGCATTAAGGGTTTCTGAAAGTTTTTCTGGACATAAAGTGTTGGTACCATTTACAAGGATCATTGCTGGTTTATTATCTATAAGCACAACCATTTCTTTGACTACAGAATTTGGACTTACATTGAGTTTTGTCGCCCTTTTTAAAACTAGAAAAGAAAAAAAAAAAGAAGAATTATTAATATTAATCAAAATACATCAAGAAATGAAAATAAAAAAAAATAATATAAAGAAAATGTACCTGCTTTGTTAGAACAAAGAATGAATGAACAAGATATATTTTTTTCTTCAAATATGGAGAGATGTGAAATGATTTGAAAAATTCCTTGTTTTATCTCTTGTGATTGTTGTGAAACATCAAGTATTTTTTGAAGAGAGATCTCAGATTCTTGTTTGAATAAAGAGAGCACGAACTGAGTCGGAGAAGATGCATCAAATGAGACCTTAATTTGCTCTAAAATGGTTAATTCGCGAATAAGAACTTTTGGGAAAACTGTTCCATTTACTTTTTTTCCCATCATTGAGTCAATGACTTGAGTTCTAAATAGTTGAAGGTTCGATGTCACTTTTGAGTTTAATCTACTCTCTAAATTAGGGTTTTGAAGCAAGAAGAGAAGTCCATTTACATAATGTTCAATTCTATAACTTGGATTTGATTCTGAGAACATATTGAAACAGATTTTTCCATTGAAACTAGAGTTATTTAAATTAGATTTCATTGAATTTGTATATTTTGAAAAGAATTGAAAAATATTTGAAATAAATAAAATGAAAATTACTCAATGTTTGGGTGATAAATCTTTGTTTTACAAGTTACAGATGGTGGCTTATTAGGATAAGCTTCTGGGATTTTCATTAAGAATTCGAACTTTCCTCCTGCATAGAATCCATCCTGTGGAGTCAAGAAGATTTTAAGTTCGAGTGGTGAGTCTTCATCTACTGGTACAATCTCTGCAGTTTCAAGGTATAAAGAAACTTTGTTGATCTGCCGAAGCTCTTGATATATAACTTTCGCTACTGAATTCGCCATCCTTTTAATTTAACAACTTTATACAGTAAATAAATTAGGATCTATGTTTTTTTTTAAAACAAAAAATCATTTTTTTAGTGAATTCGAAAAAAAAAAAAAAAAAAAAAAGTTTGAAAAAAAAAAAAAAAAAAAAAAAAAATAAAAAAAAAAAAAAAAAAAAAAAAAAAAAAAAAATTTTTTTTTTTTTTTTTTTTTTTTTTTTTTTTTTCCGTTTAATTTTAATTTTTTATATTTTTTTTTTTCTGGTCAGATAAAATTAATAAAGATGTCACATCACTTCAACAATCACAATTAGAATTAAAAAGAAAAATTGCAACTCTTGAAATTGAAAAAGGCAAATTAGATTTTTTACTTAAAGCTCGATTTGAAAATCCAAAAGAAGCTGATAAAATTCTTACAGCACTTCATGAAGAGGCCGTAAAAGCTGCCCTTGAAAAACTTCCTGAAGATATTGTTCAATTATCAATACTCCCTCCTCTCCCACCTCTTGGAAGTGCATTTGCAGCAGAATTTTCGGCATCTGTCTCAAATCCTTATGGTTATAGTGGACCTCCACCTTCTGAAACTGGACATGGAGTAGGAGGAATTGAAGGTGGTGGCTCTCCACCTCCACCACCACCTGGTATAGATGACCCACCAGGAATGGGTGGACCTCCACCACCTCCTCCACCGCCACCACCAGGAATGGGTGGTCCACCTCCTCCTCCACCACCACCAGGAGTGGGAGGACCTCCACCTCCTCCACCACCACCAGGAATGGGTGGTCCACCTCCCCCACCTCCTCCAGGTGGATTTTCAGCAGGTCCAATTGGCCCTCCAGAAAAACCAAAGAAAATTTCAAAAGGAAATTTGAAACCTTTAAATTGGACAAAACTTAAAAATCATCAAATTGCTGACACTTTTTGGAAAGATTTAGATGATACAAAATTCTTACAAAGACTTGGAGCTGAGAAAGATGAACTTGAACAATTATTTTCCACTGCTCCTCCACGTATTTTATTTATTCATTTACTTATTGATTTGTTTCTTATTGTTTACTTTTTTTAAAAAAAAAGCTGAAGCAACTTCCTCTGGAACCACTGAATCAAGTGTATCTAATGTAATTATTGTTGTTGATCCAAGACGTTCTCAAAATTGCTGTATTTTTTTTTTCTCCTTTTTTTGTTCAGTTTTTATAATGCTAACAAACAACAAATTAAAAATAGTAATTTTATTAAAAAATTTGGGAATGACTCCTGTGGAAATTAAAAAAGCAATCCTTAAAATGGATGAATTTATTATTTCGAGAAGTGTTTTGGAACAACTAGTTAAATATGTTCCAACAGAAGAAGAAGTAATTTTATTATTATTCTTACTTATGAAACAATTAAAATCAATAGCCAATAAATAATTAAAATAAAACTTTATTTTATTAGATAAAACAAATTTCTGAACATAAAGATGAAAAAAATAAACTTGGTCCTTGTGAAAGATTTTTCTTAGAGGTAATTTATTAATTTCTCTTCACACTTTCAAATTTTGATTCTCTTTTTCTTTTTTTTAAAAAAGATTTCAACATTAAAACGATATGGTACACGATTGGATTGTATGTTTTTTAAATCTTCATTCAATGAAAAATCATCAGATATTGAAGCGGTTTGAATATTCTTTTTCTTTTTTTCTCTTTTCGATTTTAAATAATAAATAAATGAATAAATTAAAATTTAAAAGGGAATTTCATCTGTCTTCAAAGCTATCGAGTCAATCAAAACATGTAAACAATTTAAACAATTTTTAGAAGTAATTTTTTTTTTATATCCCTTTTCAAAAATTTGTCTTTTACCTGCTTTTTAATATAGCTTTTATTGGCAGTTGGCAATTACTTAAATTCTGGTTTTCGTGGTGGTGCTTATGGTTTTAAATTAGATGCACTTTTAAAGGTAATTATTGACCCCAAAAAAAAAAAAAAAAAAAAAAAAAATAAAATTAAAAATAAAAAAAAAAAAAAAAAAATAGTCAATAAAATTAATAATAAAATAAAATAAAATAAATTCATAAGATCTCAGAAACGAAATCCTCTTCAACAGTTCAAGAGCATCATCTTGGACATTATATTGTTGACATAGTTCATAAAAAATTTCCTAATCTCTTGGAGTTCAAAAAAGAATTAGAGTCAACCATTCGTGCTTCTAAAGGTTGTTTTTTCATTTTTTTTTTTTTTTGTTTGACTAATTCTTTTTTTGATATATTATAGTAAATTTACCTGCCATGAAAACTGAAATTGGACAAATGTCAAAAGGAGTTGCAACATTAAAAAAAGAATTAGAGGTTTATGAAAGAGAAAGAGATAAAGAAACTAACAAAGATGATGATTTTGAAAAAATAATGAGACCATTTTTTGGGAAATCAGAAGGACTTTCAAAAGAGTTCACCATGAATATGGCCAAACTTGAAAAAGATTTTTCAGAATTAGTGGAAATTTATGGAGAAGATCCAAAATCTTCAACAGCAGAAGACTTTTTTGGAATATTTGCTCAATTTTTAGAGAACTGGATTGTAAGTTATTATGATTTGTTTATTGCATCTTTTCTTAATTAAAATTTATTGATCAAATTAGTCTTGGGAAAAACAAATTGAACTTTGGAAACAACTAGAAGAAGCAGAAAAAAAAAAGAAAAAGTTGGCTTTAGAACAAATGAAAAAACAATCACATAAAGAGGTTTTAAATTATTTATTTATTTATTTATTTATTTATTATTTTATTTATGTACAATAACAAAATAAAATAAAATAGGAAATTTTCCATAAAGATGGACAATTTGATGAAATCATCAGTGCTGTTAGGACAGGAGAAGGTTTTTCATTATTCACTTTATTTATTTATTTGTTTAAAATTTTTTTTATTTAAAAAAAAATGTAATTAGCATTTGCTCCAGGATATGTTGATAAAAATGATAAAAATGATAAGAAAGATAAAAAAAAGGAAAAGCAAAAAGAAAAAGAAAAGCCAAAATCTAAGGAACTACAAAACTCTCAAAACAGTTCGAGTGAGTCAAGTCATAAAGATTCTAAGAAGAAAGCATCAAGTAAAAAGGATGATAAGAAGGCAGGTAAAAAAGATGATAAGAAAAAGAAAAGACCATCAGGTAACATTTTTCAAATTTAAATTTACCAAAGACTCATCATTTTTTTTCTTTTTCTTAGCCTTGGATCGTAGTGATTAATTTCGAAAAAAAAAATTTTGTTATTGAAAAAACTTTTGTGATAATATTCAAAAAAAAAGAATTAAAAAATAAAATAGATCTATTGTATTATTGAATGATCTCAGCATATGAATTATATAAACTTCTTTGGATTCGATTTTCTATTGAAAAAAAAATAAGCTCCTGCACCAATTCCAATAACCACCAGCAAAATAATTACAACAATCATAAGCGTTTCAGAATCTGAACCTTTTTTTTTTGAGTTAGTTTTTCATAAAAGAAAAAGAAAAAAAAGAAAAGACAAAAAAGAAACTTGAATTGGATGAATTTGAATATTTGGCTGGTTTTTGAGAAGTTTCTTGTGACCCTTGATTCTATTTTGAAGAAGGTTATAAATTTAGGAAATGAAAAATTAATTAAAGAAAACCATTCTTCCTTGTCTTTCTAATTGATCCAATTTTTCTTGGATTTGTCGAAGTTGAGAATCAATTCTATCATTATTTGCAACTTCTTTTGGTTGTTTCAATACTTGTCTATGATCAAATGTCAAGTTGAATTGAAAGTAAAAGAAGAAAAAAAGAAATCAATAAATACTCTAAAGCAGAAATTTTTGAGGAAAGGTCTCGATTCAATTCATTGAGTTTTTGAGTTAATTCAATGACTTTTGGGTCAGTTTGTTGGTGTTGTTGTTGAGAATTTTTGGAACGAGTTGAAATAGCTTGTTCAACCAAATTTTTTATTTCAGAATGCCCCTCAAGAAGTGAGGATAATTTTTCAAGAATAATATCCTTTTTTTACAAATAGAAATTGAATGAATTCATGAAATTGGAATAAAATCGATGAAAAAAAAGGAAATACTTTTCCAATTGCTTTTCCAAGAAGTTGTTTGTAGTTTTCATCGATTTCGAAAGGGATTTCATTTTTAGCACGAATTTGTTGAACTTGTTCTCGAATTTTATCAAATTGCTAAAGTTGGAATTAAAAAGATAAAAAGAAAAAGAGAGATTCAAAGAAAAGAAAAACAATTAAAATTATAAAATTGATATATAAAAAAAGAAAAGAAAAAAAACTTTTTGATCAATCTCTATTGGAGCTTCTCTATTATCAGGAACTTGCTTCTGTGGTGGATTCAATTGATAAAAATCTAAAGAGTATAAATCATGATCATCAGCTAAACCACCAGTTGCTGCAGTGATCCCAAAATAATAACCCATAGGAAGTTCAATGTCATTATCTTGAAAACAAAGTTTATAAGCTTCTCCTACTCCAGAATTATCAACTTCAACTGTTAATTGACCAATTTCTCTTCTATAAGAAATTCTTAAATGGATTTTCACATCTTTATTTCTTAAATCACTAACACAACCATTAAATGAAAGTCGAGATCCATCATCATCTGGGTTAAAAGTTGATAATCCATCATTTAAAATTCCATATATATAAGGATTATTTCTTTTTCCATCATTATCATAAGTATCAACTCCAATCATCAATCCATCAAAGATACTATCTCCTCCATAAGCATTTCCTAAAGCCAATGGAGTTTTTGTATACCAAAATGCCATTCCATCTCCTCCTAAACGACCTCTACCAGTAATTGTGAACACTGCTACAACTTGCCAACTCTCAATATTAATAGGATTACTTCCCCATATTCCACCTTTCATGCTTTGAATTCCAGGGACAAGACGAAGATAATCCTCTGAAGAGATGAAATCCCCAGAGGTTGTATGAAAGAGAATCTTCTCTCTCTTCTCTCCACTTCCTGTCTCATAAGTATAAGGTGGAGCTAATGAATGCTTGTATAAATGCTTTCTTAATGAGGCATCTCCACTAACAACAGCTAAAAAGATCAATAAAAAGACAACCAAGAGATTCATTATTAATTTCTTTACCTCAATCTAATTATTTATGAAGTTAGTAGATTGAAATAAATATTATTGAGTGGTAATTAAATTAAAACATTCAAATCACAAATTTTGTTTGTTTGATGATTCAATTGATAAAAAGTGTTGGAAGGGTGAGGCTTTCATTTTTTTTTTTTTTTTTTTTCTTTTTTTTTTTTTTTTTTTTTTTTTTTTTTTTTTTTTTTTATTCTGATTGTTCTCTGTCTTTTGCAATTGAAAAGCTCTTTACAATTTAATTCAATAACAGGAAAACAAATTAGTTTAATTCATTTTTTAAAAATTACACTATAATGAACTGAAAGGGATCTAATATTATTTACCATTCTTCTTTCAACTTCTTCCACAAGTCGTTTTTCATCTATGTAAGAAAATATACGAGGAACAAGGAAACTAGTTCTTCCATTTCCACAAAGGCCTGTTTTGCGATCAAATTCCATGAATCTTGGAGTATATTTCAATTGTTCTTCATCAAAATTGGATGGAGGATTGAAAAATATGGAGATTGGAACACATTCCATTTTTGATGCTGACATAGGAAATCCACTTTGAGAAGCAAGAATATGATTTGATTGAGCTAATAACCACCAATCCAAGTATGTTCTTGATTGAGATTTATCTGTTTGTCTAATGTGTGCAATTTCTCCAAATTCTTCTGATGTGAAAGTAGGAATATGAAGATATGAGAAAACAGAATAAAGATAACTAATAATATTTGGATTATCTCCTGTAATAAAAACCATCGGAATAAGTTTTTTGTTTTTATTGTTTCCTTCATTTTCCATTTTCTTCCATTCATTTTCATTTCCATTTTGATTTTGAATTTCTCTTTCAATTAATATTCTTTTCCATTCTTCTAAAAATTTATCTACAAAATAATATACATCTTTTTGTTGCATAAATCGAAAATTACTTTTTGTTACTGAACCAAAAAAAGCATCTCCACTTCTATATTGAACACTAAAAGTAAAAAATTCTAAATCAATATCTGTGTCATTAAATAAATTTTTTCTCTCTGAATTATCCTTAACCTCTTTCCTGTATTCCAAATTAAAACGTTCATATAATATATCTTCATTTCTTAAATAATCAACTACCATTGGATTTGAAATTGAATAATATTCTTGTTTGATTGAATTTAACATATCTCTAATTGTTTTTGAAGGTTTGAAAAGATTTTTTAATGCAAATTGCCATGCATATCCACTTTGTGAGATATGTTTCAAATATTTTAAATTTGGAAAGTGATGTCCTAATAAAGTTGCTTTTTCACATTCTGTGATGAAAAAATTTAAACAGTTCATGCAACGAAATGAAAAGTCTAAAATACTTCCTTGTTTCATTAAAGAAATGTCTTGAGATATCTCTTTTATATTCCCTCCATCTTCACCAATAGAATATGTTGATTCGTTTAGTGAAATATTTGGTGTTCTCCAATCCATTTCTTTAAGAATTTGTGGGTCTGTTATAATTTCTATTTCTATTCGACCCTCATTCTCTTCAAAAGGTTGATAACCTTGAAAGTTTGGTTCTATAAATTCAGCTGAAAGTACTTGAGGAAGTATAAGTTTTTTATTAAACAAATATGAGAGAAAATATCCCACAACAACAGGACGAAGTCTATCACCTAAACCACCACCTGGTGAAACTAATAAAACTCCTGTATTTCTTTTTGTTTGAATAAATTCACTAAATCCTTTTGTTTCTTTTTGGTCACCTCTACTTCTCAAAGGTAAATGTAGACAGTAAAGAATAAAACATAACCACAATAGAAAGATCACTCTTGACTTCTTCATTTCCTCTCACAAATTAATTTCCGCCTCTGAAAAAAAAGGAGGAAAAAAAAAATAATCGTGTAAGTTCCAATTTGTTTTATTTTCGAAGAAATACAAATAAAGTTTTTTTGTTAACAATCATCAAGTTCTTCAATGTATCTAAAAGGAATAATTCCAATTTCTCCATTCTCTTTTTTAGCTTTCCATAAACCATTTTCATTTTTTTCAAGAATTGTTAACATTTCACCAGCTTTAAGACCAATAGCATCTTCATCATAAGGACTTGGAATATAATCCATAATCACAGTCGCTTTTCCTACCCCAACTTCTTGAGTTCTTGTTACTTGTTGAGACTGATTTTCATTATTTGAATTTATATTTGAATTTTCTGATTTTTGTCCTCTTTTTTTTGGAACAGGTGGTTTTGGAGGAATATTAACAATAATTCCTTTTGTTGGAGTACTTGGAATTAAATTTGAATTCGTTGAAGATGTAGAATTTAGAGATGAAGTTTCAGGATTTGAAGTTGAAGTTGAAGTTGAAATTAAATTGGAATTTGAGTTTGAATTTTCTTCTTGAGGTAATTGAGGTAATGGTCTCCTTTTTGGTGGAATATTTGTGGAGAGGATTTGAAGTTCATTTGATGTGTTTCCTTGTTGCTGTTGTTGTTGAGTTATTGAAGAGGAAGAAGAGGAGTTCAATGATTCTGAACCTGGATTTGGAAGCACATTTCTTTTTAATGTAGAAGTTGAGTAATTGACAGAGTTTGGTGAAGTCGAAGAGGAGATTTCGGGGGATGGGGTTAAAGGTACTTGAGAACTAAAACAAAGTCTACAAACTCTGACAGGTTTAGATCCCATATTTGGTAATATCATTTTAGATGAAGAACAAGTCGAACAACAAACAACCCCACATCTTCTACAATGATGTCTACGATTAAAAGTAGTAAATTTTGATGCATTACAAACCATACAAACTTCTGTATGGTGGTCAGGAATCCAAACAGCAGCTCTAGAATTTGAACTTGAACTTGAAATTGAATTTGATTTATCCTCTTCATCACTATCAAAGTCTTTATCCTCACTTTTATTCATGAAACTTGATTGAGTCCCGCTCACAAGTCTTCCAAGTTTTGAAAATTGTTCAAGCCATTCCTCTTTTTCTTGAAGTGAAGAAGCAAAAACATGAAATGATTTTGTTGGTGTCGCAACTTCCATTCCATTCTTTAATTCTGTATCTGAAAGAGATCTAACTTCCATTTGTGATAAAATAAGGATTCTTTGAGCTGTAAAGACTTTCTTTGGAAGAGAAACTATTGTTCCATAAACTAGAATATCCGAAAACAATGCAAAATATCGACGTTTGGGTGATTTTCTACAAATTTTTGCTAGAAGACCTTTTGTTATTTCATTCAATTTTTAATGAAGTTAATTATTCTCATGTTTGATTTTATCATAAATTCAAACCATCTTTGATAAAAGTTCTTCCTTCTTTTATTAAGTTTTCACCATCAATGAAACTTGAAGAAATTTCTTGGACTTTTGGATCCATTTCTAAGCTCGAGAAATTTATTTGTTTTTTAAAAGTTGTTAAATAAATAAATAAATAAAAATGACAATAATAAACCTGAGAATTGCTCTTCTATTTTGATATCAATTGAAAGATCTTCTAATGAAGAATTGAAATAAATAAATGAAGGGTGATTAGATGATATGATGAATGGGATGAAGATCAAAAATAGAGTCAAAGTCCCAGGCTTTGTTGTGAATAAATTGTGTTTTGTGAGAAAAAAAAATGGAAGAAAAAAAATATTTTTATTAATTAAAAAACATTCGCCTACTTTCGATCTCATTATTTGTTAAGTTTTTGGTTGAACACTTCATTATGAATAACATTAAATTCTAAGATTTTCTTGAGAGATATCTGTCTATCACTTATTTGTTCAAGAAATCAAAAATGACAAGAAGATTGAAAGTCAATTATTTGGCAACTGTCAATCTTAAAACCTTTAAAACATTCGAATTTTTTATTTTAAATTAATCCCAACATTTGTAATTTGAAATTTAGAAAGAAGAATGTTTTCTCTCAGTCGCTCTCTTGCTCCCCTTGTCTCTCTCAGACAAACATCAAGACTCTTCTCTGCTCAAGCCACTCCAAGTATTATTTCATGATTATTTTATATATGAAATTATTTTAAAAATTATTTTTTTAGGTTCAGATCAAGCAAACAGAGTTTTGATTGTTGAAAAGAAAGGAAAAGTAGGTGTTGTTCAAATCAACAGACCAAAAGCTCTCAATGGTATTGAAATTCTTTTTTTTTTTTTTAATTTTAGGAAAAAATTAATTTTAAAAAAAACACAAAAAGCTTTAAATAGTGAATTGATGACAGAAATGTCAAAAGTTCTTCAAGCTTTGGATCAAGATTCAGAGATTGGTGCCATTGTTCTTACAGGAAGTGAAAAAGCTTTTGCAGCTGGAGCAGATATTAAGGAAATGCAACCTTTAACTTACACAGATAATATTAAAAATAACTTTATTGGTCATTGGTCTGATATTACTAAAATTAAGAAACCCATTATCGCAGCAGTTAGTGGATATGCATTAGGTGGAGGATGTGAATTAGCCATGATGTGTGATATCCTTTATGCAAGTGAAAGTGCAGTTTTTGGACAACCAGAAATTAAACTTGGAACTATTCCTGGAGCTGGAGGAACTCAAAGACTTGTTAGAGCTGTTGGAAAAGCAAAGGCAATGGAATGGTGTTTGGGTGGAGCTCATTTTACAGCTCAAGAAGCTGAGAAAGCTGGTTTAGTTGCTAAAGTTTTCCCTCAAGATCAACTTCTTCCTGCTGCAATGAAATTAGCAGATACCATAGCTTCTTATTCTCAACCAATTGTTATGTTATGTAAAGAAGCTGTTAACAAGAGCTTTGAATCCAGTTTAGCCGAAGGTACTCATTTTGAACGAAGATTATTCCACAGTACATTCGCAACAAATGATCAAAAAGAAGGAATGAAAGCGTTTATTGAAAAAAGAAAACCAAATTTCACAAATAATTGAATTGAACTGACAATTACTGAACCCTTTTTTTTAGAAAATAAATAAAGAAAATAAGTCCAATTTTCACTTGTTTTGATTTATTTTTTTTAAAAAATGTTCAAAATCAAAGAGTTGCTAGAACAATGGAAGTGAGAAAAATATCTACTTGAGATTCAAATTCTTTTGATAACTCAAATAAAAACGATTCCGTGTTGATTGATTCAATTTCTTTTCCAAATACTTCTCCAATTGATTTTTCATCATTCATTCCCCAAAAATTATATTGGTATGCTTTGAGATCTCCTGAAAGGACTAGTTCAGTTCCATTTTGAAATTCAAGGGAGTGATGAATACCTTCTGAGACCCTTTTATTATGATTATGATTATTATTATTGAGGTCTAAAAGTTATTATTATATGTTTCAATGTGCAATTACCGATCAAATAAGCAAACAACATTCCCATCTCGACTAATTTGAAAAAATTTAATTGGATCATGAATTTTTGTCCCAACAATCACTAAAGGTTCTATAATAGATAATCCATGTTGAAAGTTTGGAAGTTTATGGAGAGTAAGAGTTCTAAAGTTAAGAAATCATTTTTTTTTTCAAAAAAGAAAATAATCAAGAATAAAGAAGAAAGAGAGAAAGAGAAAAGAACCTTTTACTTCTCCAAACTGACAAATCAACATGATGTGTATGTCTATCATTTGAAAAAATTTCAATTTGTTCAACAAATGATTGTTTTGTTTGATTTCTACTAATAAAAATTTTAAATTGAATTCGAGGAGTATCTTCAATGACACTCAATGCATTCATTAGCTTTTCAGAGATAAGTTCTGAAACAACTGAAGGATCCTTTTGACGACTATAGATGTTTAATTGTTTTTTTTAAAGAAAAAAAAAATGAAGAAATAAATAACCCTGGTATAGAACGTTTCCTGACAGAAGGAAAAGAATCCGTTAAAATTTCAATTGTAAAACGAATACAACGATTTTGAGGAGGAACTTCATTATCAAGATAAACTCTGTGATAACCTTCATCATTCTCTGGAATATTTTCTCCTAAAACAATAGAATCATTATTCTTTAAAGAAAAAAACAAGTTTTCAGTCAGTTTTTTTCCATTAACAAAAGTGCCACATGACGACCCAAGATCTTTAATTTGCACCTAATTTAAGAAGGAATTAATAAATAAACAAAAAAAATAGTATAATAAATAATAAAATAATTCAATAATAATAATAAAAAAAGTTATACTTTTTGAAGATCTTCAGTCCAAGAAATTTCTGCATGATCTCTCGAAATGCATTTATTATCAAAAGTAACTAATCTCACATTTGTTTGAGGAGTTTTGTTTTTCTTTCTTGTTCGGCATAATAGAATAGGAGTTGTTAATGGGATTGTTATTTGTTCAAATTGTCCGTTTACTGGGATGAGAGTTAGAATGGGTGGCTTACTCTCTTGTCTTATTGGTGAAGTTGGAGATCGGATATCTTCAATTGAGAGTTTACTCATTGGCTCTGATACTTGGATTTCAATGACTCCATCGAAAAATGAAGAAACTTTAGTCTTGAGTTGAGTTTTGAAATTAACTGAAACTCTTTTGAGTTGAATAGTTTCTTCTTCAGAAAATTCTAAAATGTTATAAACATTATCTATCATTAATTCTAAATAAACGATGTGTGGTAGAACATCAATTTTTCTTTTTTCTGATTGAGTTAATGAAGGAATCATAGCTGATGCAATCCAATTTCTTCCAATTCTTTTTCCATTTGAACTTGGGATCGTTTGATTTATTTCTGCAAATAATAATACAAGATAGTGAAAAAGACAATATTCTGCGGGCTACATTTTTGGAAAAAAAAAAAATCTTAATAATTATTTATAATTATTTATCTTGAATATTAAAAGAAAAATTGACCAAAAAGGAATGAAGAGAGGTGTGGAGAGCCGAAATTACACCACTTTCAGGATTTTTATTGTGTCTTCCACTTAATAAATGGGCCTATGAAGTAGGATTGATTGATTGATTGATTGTTGCTATTAAATAATTTGAAGGTTAAAACTAAAGTACCTTTGTAATTGAACGAATTGTGTCATCAAGAGATGAAGAGATAATTGGACGAGGTAATTTCTATTGTAAAAGATTGGAAAATAAACAAAAAAAAAAAAAAAGAATTGAAGGAATTGAAAATGAACCAAAAGAAATGAATGCAATAATCCAACAACATCTGAAATATGAACTTTTGATAAATCAGGTTCTTCGCCTTTATTATATTGGTTTTGAAGTTGTTGAATGGTCTGAAGAAGACCTTGACTTGCAAGTAACTCAGGAGAGTATTTCCCATAACTCTTTAAACAATTTACAATATCTATAATAACTCCAGGGACAACCAATCCATCTTCCTATTATTATCAACCTTATTAAATTATCCTTTCATTTCTGTTCGTGGTGTTGTCTTGTCCAACAAAATAAAAACAAAAATAAATAAAATAGAATAGAATAAGGTTTCAACTTACTTCGACTCCATCCAAATGGTTTGTTGCCTCCAAATCTAACCCAAAAACATTGGCCATCACAACCTTTGAATTCCCGCAAAAAATTTTTGAATTTCATTGATTTCATTACCTTTCTCGATTTCATTTTTTATTCCTTATTTTTTTTTTTTT
>Ga0209960_1002405_pt1 | contig 18799 bp, 17 predicted proteins | sample ThiBiot_500_plan_2_FD_183947 | JGI IMG/M metagenome (GOLD analysis project Ga0209960, IMG submission 183947) | Wastewater bioreactor microbial communities from Cape Town, South Africa - Thiocy_expt_500_plan (SPAdes) | ecosystem: Engineered > Bioreactor > Thiocyanate-remediating >...
ATTACTGTAGAAACTACACAGACAAAAAGCAAAGAATGATTCAGTTTAAATGAGTTGAAAAACATTGAGTTTGATTATAATTTGTCAAAGGTCCAACACGTAATCCATCATCTTTCCATTGATTATTTTCGTCAAGGTAATAACAACCCGATGCAAATATTCTCAATTGATAATTTGATGTGAAATTAAACTTTTGATTGGTTATTGGTGGTTTAGTTGCAGTTAAGATTTCTGAAGGATTCAATTCTCTCAAACCAAAAACGAATGAATGATGATTTCGAGTCTGTTGATTATCGAGAAAATAATTGAAATTCGAAGAATTGAGAATTGTCCAACCATCGATTTGACTTGTTGAACTGTTCAATTGTGGAATTTGATCAAATTTATAAATCAATAAATAGACAATATTGTTGTTAGTCTGCAATGGTTCAATTTCGATATGAATTGAAATCGAAAGGCTACTCGTTAAATTAACATAATGCAAATTAAATAATTGTTGATGAGGAGTCGATTCATTCGAAGTCACATTTTGAATAATCATTGGCGGAATAACTAAATTTGGATCACGTGGAATCATGATTTCAATAGGATGCATATCATTTGCTTTAACTTCGATTTGATTTCCATTTTGATCAGTCATCGAAAGTGAAACTGATCTTGATACATTTGTATTTGCTGTTAGTGATTTTGAATTACCAAATGGTGCTAATGGTTCTAGTTTAGTTTGCATTAGAACTTTTGAATTTAATTGAGATTCCGATGAATATACTTCTAAGGACATGAATACTTCCGATGTATTTATAATGGATTGTTGTCCCGTATTCAGATGAATATTTAAAACAGAAGTTAATCGTGAAATTAACTGATTCATTTGATTTCGAATTTGATTTGCTAATTGATTTTGAAAATAAGCATTTTTATCTTCTAATCGATTGATTTTCGACGATTCGGATTCGAGATCAGTATCATAATCAGCTGGAAATTCCGATGCTCTTGTTCCATCAACATCGAGCACAATAGTACGTCCTTGTAAAGGACCATTGCAGCACTTAAAATATTCGAAGCACATTGAAATAATTGTGTTGAAATTATCTCAGCATCTTCATGAGAAACTTTAGTTGACATTGAATCTAATGCTAATGAGAGTTTAGAACATCTTTCAGCTGCAATTGATAAAGTTGCTCGACTTAGTTGATTTGTTGCTTTAGTTAGTTGAGCTAACGATGATGATTGAAGTTTGATACTATTCGATGTTGTTATGAGAAGATTTTGAGTAAATGAAATTAAATATTCTCGAACATTGGCTTGTGAATTCAGTTGTTCATTAAATTCAATTAAAGCTGATTGGTTTAGTTCTCCATTTGATGATAAACGTTGACTTGTTAATGATGAAACTGAAATACTTGCAGCTGGAATTCCACTTGAAACAGCTTTATCAACATTTTCTGTATTCATCTTATTGAATTCTTGTGAAAGTGAAGTAAGAACTTGACCAATTGTATTTTGATTTCCACTCGCAAGTAAATTAACAATCGGATTATTGGTTGAACTTTGAAAATTATCTATTGATTCGAAATCAGATCGAACAGAAATTAATGTTGATAAATTATATTCAGTTAAACAATTTAATTGATCTCGAATTTGAATTGTTAATCGTTGATCATTTCCCGATGGTAACAGAATTTCAATAGTTGATAAACTTGAAAATGCAATCATAACTTTATTTGATGAATCATAAGAAAAAACCGAATAATCTTTGATTCCATCTTCATCAATCCAATCTGGACATAATATTTGAAATGCAGTTGTAGTTGTTCCATTTGTTGGAGAAATTGAACAGGAACCATTTTTCGGTGGTTGATTTATCAAGAAATTCAAAGCACTGATACTTATTTCCGTTGGAAAAGAATAGACAACTTCGAATTTCCAAAATTGAATATCGGGATTTTGAAGAAACAATTGACTTGTTGATGTAAAATTACTTGTATTTCTTCCGAAAAACCAAGGAGTTTGTTGATTGAATAAAGTCCATTGAGAATAATTAGCAGATGAATTTCGTTCTCCAAAATAAACATTCCATGTTATATTTTCGATTCGTGTATAATTTCCAATAGCAATCGAAAAAAGAGCGACTTGTGTCGTTGGATTAACAAATTGATATTCTAAATTCGGTGCACAAAGTGTTATGATGACACAACTAAAAATCGACTCTTCTCAGTTAGAAATACGAAATTAAAATTGATCAATTTACCCAATAGCAATCATTTGTGGTCGAGTATCGTCGACTTTGACAAGAACATAGCCAGTTGCTTGTTGTGTAAGATTTCGACGATGTTGCATTTGAACCATAAATTGATAAGTTCGATTTGATTGAAGTGAATGAGAAAGTATTGTCAAAGATGAACGATTAGAATTACCAAATTTCCAACCGGTTCGATTCGATAAACACGATGGATTCGAAGAGTCATTTACTGGATTATCAATCGTTAATAACCAACCATTCACATTCGGAAACATAAACGAAGGATAAATTCGACAATAGTATTCATAAATCCAATTCTAAATTTGAAAAAAAAGATTCTCGTTTTTCAGTGAACAATCAAAATTTACATTTGTATCGAAAGTATCTTCATCGGGATTGACCGAATATGTTCCTGGATCTAATTTAAGATCTTGTTGATGTCCACTTGTGATCATCGATGTGCCTAATTGAACAAGATTTGCTGTTATTCCCGATGGAGTGATTTGAACATAAACAGATGAAACGGCTTTTAACCATGAATAGTTGCTCATTGTTACAGTTAATTCTAATTCATATGTTCCAAATGAGAGTGTTCGTGCAGGAATATATAATTCACTTGATGTTGTTTGAACCGTTGAATCTAATTGAATTGTATTGAGACAATTGGTTGTACAATTTTTGATGATCCACTGTTTGTTTGTTAGTGTTGAATCGTTACAATTTAATTCAATAATTGAGATTATATAAAAATCTTGACTTCGACGAAATCGTAATGGATTTAATAAGGTTGAACCACCTGGAATCAATGTGAATTTTGGAGCATAACAACCTTTAGAGGTATATTGTAGATTGATGATGAAAGTTTTGTTATAACGAACTTACCGTAACATGGATTTGTTGATAAACTAAATTTTTGAATGCGACTGTTATCACGTTCAACAACATATAGATTTCCAGAACTGTCAAAAGCTATACTTCGCGGATATTTGAGTTGATTGGAATTTGAGCCTGATGAGCCTGTACATCCAACGACACAACGAAAACCAATTTCGTCAGATCCAATTATTCGATTATTGTCAGTATCTGTTATGAAAAGATATTTATTTGCATCTAAAATAACATTTGATGGGTGATTTAATGTAATTGTTGAGTTTGGTGAAGTATTTCCTGCAACCGTTGTTCCATTTGACTGTCTCAAACGAAATAATTGAATTCTGTTGTTCGATCGATCTGCTACATATAAATCAAAATTTGTGTCAACAAAGATTCCATTAGGGCCACTTAGTTGATTTGCAGCAGAGCCGGCAGAACCTGTTCCAGCAACTGTTGTCATGACTGATACGTTGTCACCTAACCATTTCTTGAAAACTCGATGTTGGGGATCTGATGAACAATAAATGCTGTTCGTAATATCAACAAAAAGGCCCATACATCGTGAAGTCATCGGCATAATCAATCTACTACTGTTTGAATATAATACTTGTCGAATTGAACTATTATCACCAACATAAATATCACCATTCATAGTTACGAATATTGATAGTGGTAAATATAAATTAGCATGTAAAACAGTCGTTGGATTAATTCTATCATTTGACCAAATGAGAATTTGGCCTGTCTCTTGACTAGCTGCATAAATTGTGTTATTTTTATCGATGTACATAGCATAAGGCTTTGATCCAATGATACTACTATTAGCTAAAGTGGTCGCATTTGGATTCCATGTTGCATTCGAACAGAATTTTGGTTGATTATATGATACCTCTGAAATTTTAAAATCAAATATCTGCACAAAAATTCACAGGTGTTTACTTAGTGTTTTATTTAAACGAAGAAATTTTTGAATACGATGATTTCGTTCATCTACAACATAAATATTTCCAAAACTATCGAAAGCCATGCTAGTTGGCCAATTCAACTCATTCAATGCTGAGCCTGAAGAACTAGTACATCCAATGATACAACAAAAGCCATTTGGTCCTGATCGAACTATTCGATTATTGAACTGATCTACAATGAATAAATACTTATCCATATCGAGTACAACATGAATTGGACGATTGAGAGTAATTGTTGCATTCAATGATCCACTTCCTGCAACTGTGATTGCATTCTGTTGTCCTTGTCGAAATAATTGAATACGATGATTGTTAAAATCGGCAACATATAAATCAAAATTGGCATCGACAAATAATCCACGAGGTACATTGAGCATATTTGCAGTATTTCCAGCAACACCTGTACCAGCAACGATTGTTAATATATTTGAAGAACTGCTTAATGGTTTCGATAAAACTTTATGTTTATTATCGGTTGAAAAGTATAAAGTATTATTGATATCAATAAAGATGCCAAATGAGTCTGTGTCACTATATGCAATAGTCGCAGAAGTATTAGTTTCATTCGGTAACCATCGATTGATCGTCCAAGGTGAGTTTACAGAAGTGGTATAAATATCACTATTACTAGTTACGAAAATAGAAAGTTGAGTAAACTGATTAGTATTGATTTGTTTCGTGGGATTAACACTATTATTTATCCAAATGTATATACGTGTTGAATTTCGGCCAGGTATATAAATTGTGTTATTTCTGTTGATAAATATACCGTAAGGTCGTGTGCCAACTGTATTGCTATCAGTAATTGTGATTCCATTTGAATTCCAAACAGTGAATGAATTAAATTGCGGTTGATTATAAGATATACCTAGATCAGAAAGATATTATCATAGATCGAAACTATTAGTAAACAGACTATTAGAGGAGTTTACTGAAATAATTTGAGAATCTTTTGTTGATGAATATGTGACTAACGAAAGTACTAAAAATATTTTAAAATGAAATCGACAGTTAATTACCATTATTTCTAATCGATATATCTAGTAAAAACACAAAATTAAACGTCAATATTCTTTAGTTTGATCAAACTTACTACAAGAATTAGTCATTAATGCAAACTTTTGTATCCGATTATTCCCTCCCTCAGCAATAAATATATTACCATACGTATCGAAACTTATTGCTCGTGGGAAGGATAGTTGATTAGCTGCAGAACCGAATCCATTACATGCAACTAAACATCGAAATCCATTTGGTCCACTTCCAACGATGCGATGACTCCAATGGTCAACAATAAACACATATTTATTAGCATCTAAAATCACTGCAGTTGGATTATTCAAATTAATTGTTGATGGTGATGATCCAGATCCTGCTACTGTTATTCCATCTGATTGACCGAATGGAAATAATTGAATTCTTTGATTAAAACAATCTGCTACATATAAATCCAAATTAGTATCAATAAATATTCCATTAGGGGCATTCAACATGAATGATGTTGAACCGCTAACACCAGTCCCAGCAACGATTTTAACTTGATTAAATGAATTATTCAATGATTTTCTGATGACTTGCTGAGTACCTGATAGAGAACAATAAATATAATTGTTAATATCAATGAAAATATCATAACAATTCTCGACTGTTTGCACGATTGAAAAAGTGTTTGATAAATTAGCTGATAATCTTCGTATTTCACTAATAGAATTCAATCGATAATCGAAGTAGATTGAATTATCTTCTGCGACGAAGACAGTTGTTATACTAGATGAAGATGTTGATATATTTCTCGATGGTATTAAGCTTGCCTCAGGCCATACAATTATGAATTTATTGCTTTTATTAGGAACATAGACAGTGTTATTAGTTGTAACAAAAATATCGTAAGGATCTCCACCAATAGTATCACTGCTAGCGAAAGTTGTTGCATTTTCGTTCCATGACGCATTCGAACAAAAAATTGGTTGATTATACGATAAACCTATAAAATATTTTAAAGCTTTTATTGATTCGAATGATTTAGTACCTGATATTTGTCTAAAGAACGTTAGAAGAAACAAACAAATAAAATAATCAGCAAACATCGTGCAAGTAAAGCCATAAATGAAGATGGCCTTAGAGTTTTTTTACTACCGATTTACTTTCTAGACCAAAGCGTGACTTAAAAACATTCATTTTCAGAGAAACAACATTAAATTGTTTAACATGTTTTCTTTCCACTTAAACGTAATATAGGACAGACTGATAATGTATGATGAAGACAAAAAAAACATGTTATTATGTTTTAAATGATACGAATGAACAAGATCATTCGACAGCTAATACTTGATTATTTACAAAATATGAAATCAACATCGAAATAAATTCAAGAATTCGTTGAATTCTTTCGGCTATTTTTTTTCATAGATAAATAAAGAAATGAAGTAATTCTAATTAAATTTGAATAATAGTGGCAATTCGATTTGAATGATCATAGTTGGAGAGCTTATTGTTTGTATTTATTTGGTTTAATAGCAACAGAAGATAATGAAGATAAATGTGCGCTCGATTTGTTCGATAGATCATTATCAATTCGAAAACAAGTTCTACAACCATCAGATTCAAGTATATTCTCAAGCACTTGATTGTCATCGAAAAGCATTTTCTATTCGTTCAAAACATTTGCCAGCTGATCATTTTCGTTTTGGTACAACTTATGATAATATGGGTGAAGTCTATCATGATCTTGGCGAATATGATAATGCATTGAAATATTATGAAATGGGTCTTGAAGTTTACACGAAATCCGTGCCATCACAACATATCGATACATTTCGTCCTTTTAAATGTATTGTTCTTTTAGCTATATAAATATGAATAAGGCCTTGTCTACGAGGAGTGATTAGTTTTTATCTTTTTTTGTGCGTGTGAAACCATGCATTAAAAACTGATGTACATTCAGTCTATCTTTGTAAAAAAATATACATTCTTGATACAGATGACTGTACCGTTAGTTCGTATTCTAACCATTTTCCTGTGTTATACAAATGAATTCATCTACACAATCGAATGCAGCATATGAAGGAGAGCAAATATCGCTGAAAAAAGATGAAAATATATCTCAATCGAAGCGTTCTGTAATTGCATCGAAAACATCAACATATATGATGATGTTGGCATTATTTCATCGGCAATTATCACTGGATGTACTCTCGTAGCTGCCATTTTTTTGCCTAATCCCATGATATATATTCTCGGTTACTGGTGGACATTATTTATGTTTATTATCACGGTACTTTTATATACGACTGCAATTTTTATACGTGAATTACCTTGGATTAACAACTGAACTGAGTATGAGCTATGCGCAAATTAAAGAACAATCAACTGATATTATAATTCCACGTTTTTTTTTTCGTATTTTCAATGGAATCTATCAAATAAGTGAGAAAAGAAGTTTTCGAAACAAAAATGTAGATGATATAGAATTGAATTGCTATTTAAGAGATGGCATTGGAAGTGGTTTAGTCATTCATCTTATTTTTTCGAATCATGCACTGGCAAAAAATTAAAACGAATTCTTCTCTATGTGATGCGTATTTTCATGCATATAATATAAGAAAATCATCTGATGTCTTTACCACATGGCCTACTGTATGTACAACAATAAATTATATCTATTATTATTATTTTTAGCGTATGACTTTCGTTCGATAGCATTCAATATCGGTCATTCTCTAAAGGCTACTTTTTGAAAAATGATCGAGCTCAAACAACAATTGCTCATTCCACTTGCTTTCTGGATTGGATTTAATCAACAATATATCGGAGGACTTTTTCACCTTGAGAGAACCAAACTCCAACTGGTTTTTCCAATTATAGTTTTTCGAAAGCATTGGGTGCTTTTTACATGGCTCTTCTAGCATCTCTTATGATTATCAAAGGAATTCTTTTGATATTGATAATTTTCCTACGAAATAGGCGATCTTTTCGAAGAAATATGGCGTTCATGGTGACATTGATCTGTGCATCGTTAGAAATCCTATGTATAATTCTCAATATGAATTCTATGAACTCTTTCGATATCTTATTTCAAAATGGCCTATTGATAATTTTAATGAAACCTTAGCATTTACCCGACTACTTCAACCACCGAATGGTAATGAAAATGGTGCATTTAATGCTCTAGCTGGTGTTTGGCTTCGTCATCACTCTCATGTAGACTCATTCAACTTTGTCAGACACTTGACTCGGTTGAACTTACAGGTCGTGTTAAAACGGTTTATTCACTATGAAATAAACAACAGCGATCTATGAATGGATAAATTGAACATTCATTTATTGCTGATCAGTTGTCAGTAAAAATCATCGTTGATTCAATAACTGATTACATTGCAATGCCTAAAGAGTCTGGTTATCGAGCTATTCATATTATCATTTTGGGTTTGTATCCAGGACAATTTGTTGAACTACAAATATTGACCAAGGCTATGGATCGAATTCAAATTGGTAATTTTCATAGTCAAATATAAAGAAAAAGAAGATGAAATGCTTTAGTATTCTCTTTCTCGTAGAGAAGAGTCATATTCACGAATTTGAGAATTTTAATAACGTAAAAATTTTTGAATTCTATGATTGTTTGAGTCTGCTACATAAAGATTTAGTTGACTATCGAGTCGTACTGAGCAAGGTGCAGCAAGTGTAGTAGCATTAGCTGCAAAGACACCAGGCACACCAGCAATTGTTGTACCATTTAATTGTCCAGTATAAAAAAATTGAATACGATTATTACCTCTATCAGCAACATATAAATTACCCATAGGATCAAATGTTGCCTCAATAGGATCATTAAATTGTGCTGGTGTTGTACCAGAGGCTCCGCTAATGTCTCCAGCAATCAATGTCCAGTAGCTCGAACCCAATACATATCGAACTATCTTATTTGCAGCGGAGTTGGCAATAACTAAACTGTTTGTCAGTATATCAAAATGTAAGCCTATGGGGAAATATAATTGTGTATTACTATTCCCTCCTCCATTGAATCCGAATACTAATGTACCAGAATTATTACCAAGTGTATATGACATGATTCGATGATTCACATTTTCTGCTATATAAAGTGTATTCGATGTTGGATGAAGAACGATACCATAGGGGTTATATAATTGATTGGTAGAGTTACCAGCAGAACCTAAATATAAACTGTTATATGAAGAAAAAACAACATTGTTTTGTTTATTTTTCTTACCTATACCGGCAACTGTTGTTCCTGAATTAGCTCCTTTACACCAGAATTGAACTCGACCATTCCATGAGTCTGCTATGTATAAATTTTCATTTGAATCAAGAAGAACTCGTCCTGGGCCAGACAATTTATCTGAAGATGAACCACTTGTTACATTACCAGCTACTCTTTCACCTATTGAACTACCAAATAAATATTTTTGAATTCGATGATTGCCTCGATCAGCAATATAAAGATTATTCGCATAGTCCAAGAACACATCATAGGGAGTATTTAATTGATTGTTAGCAGAACCAGGACTACCACTAATTCCAGCTATTGTGATACCACTTGAATTCCAACGAAGTACAGGTGTATTATCTAGACATAAAGTTCAATTCTAATAGTTTATGCTCCTATATTACTTGGTCTTATTCTTTTTGTTGTAGATTTAATTAAAAGAACTAGTAGAATAGTAGCTATGATCAAAATAACAAGTAAAGTTATAAGCACCGATGTAATAATATATCGACGTGAACATCTATAAATATGATTAGAAATGAAAACCACCACTTTTCATTCGAAAAGAGCATACTGACTTTTTTCTTTTATTTCGTTTGGATCGTTGATGATAATCTTGGATCATTCCTGTTCGATCAAGTTCATCATTATTATTCAACTTGATATTTGAAAATAAACTGGTGGTCCCTTGAGGAGTGACTCGAGAAGATTTTGATAAAGATGATTTGTTCATCGAATAATCACTTTTCTTTGAGTTTTCATGCGACTAGAATAATATCTTATAAAAAACAAATGTCAGCATATAAAAGTCATAAATACAGAAGAATTCATTGACGTTTGTCTTTCCTGATTTGCCATCTATTTTAATAGAAAAATAAAAAAACATGTAAAGAATAGATATTTCTAAAATTTCAACCGATGATAAATTGCTATTATTCAATTGAAGTTTTTTTCGTAATCCGATAGTTACATGAATGATATTGTTCGATCGTTTCTTTTTCAATGATAAATCTTTATGCTAAATTTTAATCAATTAAAAAGAAAATTAGAACATAAATTGGTCTCACTTTATGAACAATTGATTGATTATAACGAGAATGATGTGAAACTAATACAATACTTGATTTTCTTCTTTCCATTACTTTACAGTTCTTTTGCTATTTCAATTCCAATATCTTATTCAGATGAAGCTGTTCTTTCTTTTTTTTGATACATTAATTAGAATACATTAGCCTATAATGAAACCATAAAGAAGAAATTTTGTCTAGAAATATAATCAAGCTCAAACAAAAAAAAATATTCATAAAATAGACAATTTTTTTACCCTTTTCAGTTGATCATAATATTGACTACATAGAAATTCACATGTTCAAAGATCAATCATCGACACAGGCAAGCACAGGTAAAATATAAATCCCACTGTTTAGTTATTGATTAACCTAGTTTCATTAATATCATTCAAGATAATATCACTCGAAAAGAAGCACTTGTTATTTCACATTCTCGACATCGATCAAGAAAAAGAAGTGTGCCGAAATCAATTATTCACATCAGAATTCAACCAAGAAAATCTTCTCATTCTGATATCAATTTCGCTCAATTATCTAAAACTAACACTCCAGTTAACACTGTTTTCAATCATTCTATTTCATCAATTCGAGTAAGTTCATTCACAGAATATGATATATTTATGAATGATTCTTTCATGTTTTGATATTCTATAGAAATCAAATGCATGGTCTGATAAAAACTGTCTTACAATTGATCATCATCGAAATATTAAAAAAAAGAAAAGATACTCAAAACAATGTATCATTATCTCTATTATCATTAGTATTTTATCGATAGCAATAATTACTGCTGTTCCCTTGATACTATTGATAAATCCAAGAAGAATAGTATCAGGTAAAAGTAAGACTAAATATATGTGAGAATTATTTTCTTCTTATAGATCTTCCAGTCCCACTTCGTTGGAACTCTACAGGTATAACAATACTGGGTAAAGCAGGCGTACCAGGTTCAGCTCCTAATCAAACGAGCGCTCCATTCGGTTTGGCATTTGATTCTTTAGGTGCATTATATATAGCTGATTGGTGGAATCATCGAATTCAAAAACTCATCATAGGCACATCGACTGGTCTAACTGTTGCAGGTCAGGCAAACGCAGCAATGGGAAATGATTCGTATCATTTATATAAACCAGTTCATATGACATTTGACTCCAATGACAACATCTATGTTTCAGATAGAGACAATATTCGTGTTCAATTTTTCACTCGTGGTAATTTGTCAGGAACAACTGTTGCAGGTATAACAGGTAACTAGCTGTTCGTTTGTAAACTATATCTAAACATAAGATATTCATAGGTTCAGCAGGAAGTACCAATGACAAGCTGTCTTGGCCAAATGCTATTGCATATGATTCACAAACTAATAATCTTTATATTGCAGACTCTGGAAACCAACATGTTATGCAATATCAATATGGAGCATCAGTAGGTAATGTGATTGCGGGAGGTCATGGGTATGGCTTAAATGCCTCTCAATTGTCTACGCCTGTTGGACTATATTTTGATACATTTTCAAATAGTTTGGTTATTTCTAATGCCGATATGCCTAGAATAGTGTGGTGGAGGATTGATGACTATAATGGAACAATTGTTGCTGGTAGTTTTACTGGTATTGTTGGAAATGATTCAACATCTTTAAACGGTCCACTTGGTGTGAGTCTTGACCCTATGAGTAATATTTATGTGGCTGATACGGCAAACCATCGTATTCAATTTTTTCTATCTGGACAAACTGTTGGTAGAACAATTGCTGGTATAACAGGTGTAAATGGTATAAATGCGACTGTATTAAACCAACCTCGTTGTGTAACTCTAGACAAGCAACTTAATCTTTACGTATCTGATACATATAATCATCGAGTGCAAATGTTTAAACGTTACTGAACGATATAGTTTTTTTCATTATTATTCAGCTATCTTATCTTTATATTAATATTGCAAATTAAAGTATAAAAAAGTGCGTTTGAAGAAGATACATAAAAGTCATAAGTATCAAATATATAGTACTTAGCAAAAAATTATAATCTCGAAAAATCTTATAAAATACAAGCTATAAAATTTTTTTTGCTTGTGTAGTACATCTTTTAAATCTAGTTGTGATAATTATTGTAAAAATTTGATAATCAACACAATACAAAACGTGGGAGGTGATGGGTTCTTTTCAAAAGAACTGGCCTGTTACTAATTCTCAAGCATTTTATGTAAATTATTATATTATCTATCTAAAAATGACTTTTCGCCTATCTGTGCAAGAAAGTACACACAAATGTTCTACATTTTTCTATTCATAGATCATTTATGTTAATATGCAAATTTTTTATTTCATTTTTCTTTCTAGAAGCATGAAAAACAGAGGACTATAATGGTGAAATTTTCAAACAGCCATTCTCACCCTCAACACCCTCAACTAACAAATATCGGACAAGTAATTGTAATCTATGGTGATTTGCTTTTGTTAGTAGCTGGTGTAATTGACAATGGAATGAATATTTTGGTATTTGCAAGTATTCGGAGTTATCGTACAACTCCTTGTACGTTTTATTTTCTTATAACTTCAATTCCAAATATGATTTATTTATTGAGTATTCTTTTGATTCGAATCATTGGTACAGTTCTGGCCATTGATTTAAGTCGCATATCAATTGTTTGGTGCAAATCAAGAATATTTCTGATTGGTATTTGCAGTTTAACATCTCTTGCTTGTTCATGTCTAGCAACCGTCGATCAATTTTTTATGACATCACAAAGTGCGTTGTAGATTCAAGGAATATCTAGTTTTATATATTTTGACATCTACTATTCCACTTAGTATAATGATTATATTTGCATATTTAACATATCGTAATATACGTTTAAACAGAGGTCTTGTTCGATTAAAGATACAGATCGAATAATGGAAGAGTCATTTGCATCAACACAGTTTTTATTATGTTAAATAATATTTATTATGTCTAGTGTTAAATAATCTAAATAGATAATAAATTGTCATTGCCATTATACTCTTTTGGTATATTTAACTAATATTCTTTTTTTCTCAACAAATAGAAAAAAAAAGCATTTGTCACGTGCGAGACAAATTATATTATAAAAGTTTGCATTGCATATGTGAATGATAGAGACATTATAGTATCAAATGTGGAAAGTAATTTTCAATTTGTTAGTAATCATTGGTCAATGTCAAAATTCTGTATTTGTCTATAATACAGAAAATACTCGTCGTACGGAGGAAATCGAATGTATTTATTATCGATTTCATTCGACAATTAAATATTGTATACGATTGAATACAGCTGTATCTATAAAGAGAAATTTGACTGTTTGTTTACATGGAACAAAGTGGTCGTTTGCAGAACTTTTAGAAAAACAAATTTCACCATGGGAAATTCTATCATGGAGTTCAAGTGTAGAAAAAGTCGATGATTATGCACGTCTATTTTATAATCATTCGAAAACGTTCGAAAAAGAATCATTTCTCTGCAATTGTACTCAAGGTTATTTTGGAAAATATTGTGAATATCAATTACTCTTTGACGTATCTTCATTCAGCAATGCTTTACGAACACAATTTCGATTACATACAAATCGATTAGAAAATCAGAAATGGGCCAAAATATTATGCTATGAGACATTATTGCAATGTGATTATGGTATGCTGTGTCTTGATTGGCGAAATATTTGTGATGGTCAACAAAATTGTAATAATGGAATCGATGAAGAAAATTGTGATCTCTTAGAATTTAATGAATGTCAACATGATGAATATCGATGTGAAGATGGCATGTGTATTGCACAAGAATATTGGCTTGATGGTAAGTTGTGGAAGAGAAAAACATGAAATGAGGATGATGAATATTTGATTTTATTTAGGTCTGCCCGATTGTATGGATTGGAGTGATGAAAAATATGTACATGCTGCACCGAACTGTGTAACAGATACGATGAATATTTTTTGTGATGATCATAAATGTCCTCAGAATTGGTGGTCATGTGGCGACGGTCAATGTATTGCATATACAGATCGTATAATATATAAAAGTCAATCTCTTCATGGAGTAACCTGTTTCAGTATGCGAGAATTTAGTCATATGTGTGAATTATCGGTTACATATTCGTTGTGGACTAAATCCGATGGTCTATGCGTTCAATCGGGTTATGAGGATACTTCGTTGAGAATTTCCTCTGACGACGATCGATGTCTCTATCTGATTCGATGTGCACTATCTAAAGGTGCCGAAATCAATTGTTTGTGCAATGAAATCAATTGTACTGTACTTATGCAACATGTTTGTGATACAAATTCATGGTATCCCTATCCGTCAAGAAAAATCATTCGTCCATGGTTGAGACAATTGTTTTCTTGGAATCGAACATGGATCAACAAAATGCCAACTGTCATCTATTTCGATGGTACTTTTCGATGTCGAGGATATGCAGTCGTATTTACACTTCAAAATCGTGTGCCACTTACATTTCACGATAATTTAGATGCTGATTTTGAAAATAATCTATGTCATAAAATTCCTCTGCGATATCGAAATTTCAATTCACCCTATCAATATTCTCTCACATGTTGGAATAATTCAATGACATTCAATGAACAACCGTATGCTTTCGTTGATATTTGTCCCGAAGCAAATATTTGCTTTTCACAATATCGAATTGCGGACGGATCCGATGATTGTCCTTATAATGAAGATGAAACGAATTATATGTTAAACAATATAAGTTACTGTCAAAATATTCGACAATTTCGTTTTCAATGCTCAGTAGAACAACGAACTTGTTTGCCTATTTCACAATTTGCTCTACCATCTCGATCTATAGGTCGTTGTCAAAATACATACGATCGACGAATCAAAGGTCACGGTCAATATTTAGCAGACATTCGCTGTGATTTGAATACAAACGATAATGATTGTCGTTTACTTCGATATTACATCGGTAATTCATCGATTTTAAATTCAACATTTACAGATACGAATAATAATCATGAGAATATATCGACCATTATTCCATTCAAAAACTATTGTGATACATTTTGGGATGAATCAGGAAAACATAATGATGAGAATGCTGAATTTTGTCAAACATGGATTTGTTATGATGATCAATTTCGTTGTCGAACGGGACAATGCATTCCAATCGATTGGGTTTGTGATGGTGAATGGGATTGTTCAGATGCAAGTGATGAATTCGGCCTATCGGCAATGTGTTATGAGAACTACAAATTATTACCATTTCGAGATTTATGCAATTTTACTCATGAATTTCCTTGTTATCGAGCAGATGTACCTCATCCACTGAATATTTCAGCTCATCGACCATGTATAAATATAACTCAAATTGGCGATGGTATCGTTGATTGTTACGGAGGTATTGATGAAAAAAATACGCTGGAAGATTGTGCAGGTCAAATGCTTGGATATACATTACGTTGTGACGAAGGATGTACTCCTTATATATTTCATTGTCAAGACGATTTCCCATGTCGAACATCTTTACTCTGTTCATATAAAAATCGTCCGAATTCATCATGGTGTAACGATGATAAAGATGCTATTTGTTTGAATGGAAGTTGTGCGAGAAATGCTCGTTGTGATGGTAAATATCAATGTCTTCACGGTGAAGATGAACATTGGTGTTTAACATCTCGACAGTACAATGATCATGTTGTCTATCGATATTTGAAATTATTGAATCGAAATAAAAACTATCGTTATACATATGGTCGAACATTTCCTGAAATTTATCACCTAAGAAAACGACGAAATGTGAACATAGAAATTCATCCGCAATTTGTATTCTGGTGTAATCGTGGTTTTCCCTTTTACGAACCTGATCAAAGTTCGGTTTCTTGTGCATGTCCACCAGCATACTATGGATCTCGATGTGAATATTTCTCGGATCGTATTTCAGTAATCACACATTTAGATCTCTCGACTTTTCCAATTCGAATTCCTGTCAATTTACTAACCATTGTTGTTCATCTCGACTTTACTAATATAATTATTGATCAACATGTTTTTCATGTTAATCCTTCATTAGAAATGACGAATCCTATCAAACATCGATTCTTTCTACTCTATTCTCGATTGAATACATTTCTCGAACATAAACGAGTTCGATATTTTAATCGACATGATCTGATCAATTCTCATCCATATTCAGTACATTTCGATATTTTTGCATTGACAAATAATCAAACTATAATTGAACTCGGTTCTTTTCAATATCCAATCTATTTCGATTTTCTACCAGCATTTCGTTTAGCTCCTGTTCTCAAATTTCCATCATGGTTTTCTAATCGAACACATGATCCTTGTACAAATCATACATGTAATGCAAATTCAACTTGTAAACCGATTTTCAATCGAAATCAATCTTCTTATTATTGTTCGTGCAAATCGGATTATAGTGGAACGAATTGTGAGCATGATCATCATTCCGAATGTTTGTCATATTGTAGCTCAAAATCAATATGTCGACCGAAATTTCGTGGTATTATCGGTAGTATAGATCATCCTCTTTGCATTTGCCCATTGAATCATTTTGGTCCTCGTTGTTATCTCAAGAATGAAGCTTGTCAATCCAATCCATGTGGACCCAATTCGACATGCCATATCACATATGATCCGAGTGGAGAAAAACCATTTATTTGTTTCTGTTCCGAACAATTCTTTGGCGATCATTGTCAATATGAAAAATTGACAATCAATATTCGAATCAATTTGACTTTGTCAGCAACAGTGAGTAATATTCAATTTTATGATTTAATTCAACAATCGAATAGCTTATTGTTATATCAACAACAAATCAAACGTGGTCTATCGAACATTGTTCGATATAATCATGCAGGAAAAACAATACCATCTATAGGCATTCTAAAAATCTATGAAGATCTACTGGAACCAGAATATTTCCTACTCTATTTTCAATCTTCAGATCAATCTATCAATTTGACAGTAACTCCTCAAAAATGTCCACATACATCTCAAGATTCGTATACGATCTTTCAATATCATCAAATCTGTAAAAATAATTCAAAATATATTTGTTTCCATGATTCGATTTATTTTTGTATATGTAATATAAAAAACATGGCAGAATGTTATGAATATAATTCTCGAATCGATCATTGTGATCAATGTTTCGCTGGTGGTCGTTGTTTAAGTGATACTTTGGAACAAACAGCTGATTTCATTTGCATTTGTCCTCATTGTACTCAAGGTAGTCGTTGTGAATTCAGTTTACAAGCATTTGGTTTCACTTTGGATTCGTTACTTATATCTGATTCAAACGGAATTCAATATGTCTATTTGAGTTTGACAATTATCATTTTCTTATTTGGTTTCTTCAATAACTGTTGTTCATTTACAACATTTAAACGTAAACAACCTCGGCAAACTGCCGTTGGAAACTATCTTCTATTCGTTACAATTTTCAGTCAATTGAGTTTATTCATTCTCTTACTTAAATTAATCACTATTGTTCTAGGATCAATAGGAGGAATAGCAAGTCATATTTCATGTAAAATCATTAGTTATCTTCTTTCAGTTTCAACACGATCAACATATTGGTTAACAAGTTGGATTACAATTAGTCGATTGTTGATTATTCTATATCCGACTTCTCCTACATTCAAAAATCCACGTCTAGCTATTTTTATAAGTTTATGTACATGTCTTATTCTATTAGTAATGCATATTCATGAACTTATATTTTATCAAATAATTCAACAAACAATTTGTGTTACTCATTTTCATCATTCAACTGTTGCCATTTACAATCGAATTAATACGTCTATTCATTATTTGTTGCCATTTAGTATTCAAATTATTTGTACGATTTATCTTCTTATTCTCACGAGTCGTAGTCGAGCTAGGGTAATGACAGCAAAAAAAAACATTTCAACAAATTTTTCGAAAACAAATCTCAGCTCAGAAAGAGCTATTTATCACACCGACGATAATCATTCTCTCAGCTTTACCACAAATCATTCTTTCAATTACGTTAGCTTGTTCTCAATTGCATAGTTGGCAACGACACATACTCTTAATTACTATTCTTCTATCATCGACTCCACAAGTACTCGGCTTTATTCTCTATGTTCTTCCGTCGAGTGCATACAAGAAAGAATTTGGACAAACGGCAATCGGTCGTCAAGTCAAAAGGAGAAACAACTGATTTAACATACGTGTTACTCTGCGCAACAGAATGTTTCATTTTTTTTCGTTCTCCTTTAATGTTAAACCACGAGGACAAATAAAATTCAGCATTTTTTAGTTTCCTTTTATGTGTTGTTATTATTATGATGCTTCTTACAACTATACTTGGTATTTTAATCGTAGTTTTGACGGTTATTTATTGCTATTCTACCAAATCACGACATTCGAAATGTAAATGGCTTCTGGGTGAGTTCTTA
>Ga0209960_1002406_pt1 | contig 18799 bp, 12 predicted proteins | sample ThiBiot_500_plan_2_FD_183947 | JGI IMG/M metagenome (GOLD analysis project Ga0209960, IMG submission 183947) | Wastewater bioreactor microbial communities from Cape Town, South Africa - Thiocy_expt_500_plan (SPAdes) | ecosystem: Engineered > Bioreactor > Thiocyanate-remediating >...
AACTTTAATTTTTTTATTAAACATAAGTTAAACTTTATTTTTATTAGTTATTTCATTTTATTTGAGTTTTTTTATTTGTGGGAAAAGATGGAAAGGATAATTTTTTGGGATCAATAAAGATAGTGAAAAAATTCCCAATATAAAATGAAATAATAAATCGTATTGAATATGTTTAATAAATTTCTGAAATTTTAAAAGATCATTTGAAAATAAAATAAAAAAAAATTGAATTTTCATCAAAATCACAGATTCTCCTTTTGATATTATAAGATTTAAATATTATTCAATTTTTTTTTTTTTTTTGAAAAAAGATCTTTTGACAAATTTCAATGTGCATTCCCCTTTTTTTATATATCAAACTAACAATTTCTTTTTTTTCTATTAAATAATAGGTATAGACAAAAGAAAAAATGGTAAATTCTCATTATTATTATATTTCTTATAATTTTTTTTGGAAAAGAATAATAATAATTATTTAAATGAAATAATAGGCAGGTGTTATGGAAAATGCTCGCAAGATCGTCGCTAATGTCGATGATTCAAGCGAAGAACTTTATGGACAAATTCTCTCAGTTTCAGGACCTGGTATATACATATTTTTTTTTCGACCAAATAGAAGAATAATAAAAAGCATTGACAATATTGGATATTAATGATTTCTTTTCTTTCTTGTAAATAGTCGTTATTGCAGAAAAAATGGCTGGATCTGCTATGTACGAATTGGTAAGAATTTATATTTGTAAATTTTAAAAGAAGAAGAAAGATAACAATAATAAAATAAAATGAAATCAAAAAGGTTCGTGTTGGACATCATCAATTGGTCGGAGAAATTATTCGTCTTGAAAAAGATACAGCAACTATTCAAGTTTACGAGGAAACTTGTACTTTTTTACTTTAACTTGCTTAAAATTTCAGCAACGAAAAAATCAAAATAAATTAAAAAAAAAAATCAAAATAGCTGGTTTAACTGTCGGAGATCCAGTATTAAGAACAGGAAAACCTTTATCAGTCGAACTTGGTCCAGGTATTATGGAAAACATTTTTGACGGAATTCAACGTCCATTAGAAGTCATTGAACAACTTTCACAAACTATTTATATTCCCCGTGGTATTAACACCCCATCTTTGGATAAAAGTAAACTATGGGAATTCGAGCCCATCAACTTCAAGGTTTCTTTTTTTTCTTTTTTTTTTCTTCTTTTGAAAAAACAAAAAACAAATAAATAATTTTTCTTTTTCTTTTTATAGATTGGTGATCACATTACTGGTGGTGATATTTATGGTATCGTTTATGAAAATCAATTGGTCAAACACGAAATTATGCTTCCACCAAAAGCCCGTGGAACTGTTACATTTATTGCTCCAAAAGGATCTTACAACATTATGGTTAGTTTTTCTTTTTTCTTTTTTTTTTTTCTTTTTCTTTTCTTTTTCTTCTTCTTCTTCTTTTATTCAATTATTTTTTCTAAAAAAAAAAAAAAACATTAGGAAATTGTATTAGAAGTTGAATTTTCAGGTGAAACTTCCAAATTTTGTATGCTTCAACACTGGCCCGTCCGTCAACCAAGACCTTCCGCAGAAAAATTAGCTGCTAACTATCCATTATTAACTGGTCAAAGAGTTTTAGATGCTCTTTTCCCATGTGTCTTGGGTGGAACTTGTGCTATTCCAGGAGCTTTTGGATGTGGAAAAACTGTCATTTCTCAATCTCTTTCTAAATATTCTAATTCTGATATCATTGTTTACGTTGGATGGTATAGTATTTTGATTTTCTTTTTCTGTTTTTTGAAAAAAAAAAACTACTTGTGATTTTTTTTTTTTTTTCTTTAATAGTGGAGAACGTGGTAATGAAATGGCTGAAGTATTAATGGAGTTCCCTGAAGTAATTTTTTCACCTTTTTTTTCACCTTTCTTTTTCTTTTTGAAATTTTCATATTCAATATTAATAATAATAATTCATTTTACCTTACCTTCTTTTTTATAGCTTACAACTGAAGTTCATGGACAAAAAGTTTCAATTATGAATCGTACAACCTTGGTTGCAAACACCTCAAATATGCCTGTCGCTGCTCGTGAAGCTTCAATTTATACTGGTATCACTCTTTCAGAATACTTCCGTGATCAAGGTAGAGCTGTTTCTATGATGGCTGACTCAACCTCTCGTTGGGCTGAGGCTCTTCGTGAAATTTCTGGTCGTTTGGCTGAAATGCCTGCTGATGCAGGTTACCCTGCTTACTTGGGAGCTCGTCTTGCTTCTTTCTACGAACGTGCTGGAAAAGTTCGTTGTCTCGGAAACCCAGGAAGAGAAGGAAGCGTTTCCATCGTCGGAGCCGTCTCACCACCTGGTGGAGATTTCTCTGATCCAGTCACTGCTGCCACTCTTGGTATCGTTCAAGTTTTCTGGGGATTAGATAAAAAACTCGCTCAAAGAAAACATTTCCCTTCAGTCAATTGGTCAATTAGTTACTCAAAATACGAAAAAGCTTTAGAACCTTTCTATGATTCATTCGATGGTGAATTTGTTGCCTTAAGAACTAAACTTAGAGAAATTCTTCAATTGGAAGAAGATTTATCTGAAATTGTCCAATTGGTCGGTAAATCTGGTCTTGCTGAAACTGATAAAGTTACTCTTGAAGTTGCCAAAGTTATTAAAGATGATTTCTTAGCACAAAATGGTTACTCTAGTTATGATAGATATTGTCCATTCTATAAAACTGTTGGAATGTCAAGAAATATTGTTGCATTTTATCAATTGGCTACTCATGCTATTGAAAGTTCTGCCAGTTCAGATAGTAAAATTACTTGGCAAATTATCAGAGAAAATATGTCAGAAATTCTTCATCAACTTACATCTATGAAATTTTTGGTAAAACTTATTATTATTATTTTATATGTTTTTATATGTTTATTTATTCATTCATTTATTTTCCTTTTCAATTTAATCTCTAATTGAAACTAAAAAAATTATAGGACCCTGCCGATGGAGAAGATAAAGTCAAAGGATCTCTCAGAGAACTTAACGAAAAAATGCAAACTGCTTTCAGAAATCTTGAAGATCAGTAAATTTAAATATCCCTGTTTTTATTTTCAAATATATATCTTGTTGTTCCTTTTTCTTTTTCTTTTCTTTTTTCTTTTCTCTCTTTTTATTTACATCCGCGTGTTGAAACTTTAAAGTGTTCCTCGATGAATAGTTTAAATGTTTCAACAGTTTCTTGAATGTCTTTTTTAAAAGTGGCATTCTAAGATGGTTAAGCGCGGTAAATTTAAATTCAAAAACAATCGAGACAAAGAATGATAAAAAAAAAATTCATTCATGAGAACGTTTTATTTGAGACATTTTAATTTTATTCTTCTTATTTTTTTATACATCTTGTTTCTTGTTTCTCCATAAATAAATAATAAATAACAAATAATCCAAAAATTTCGTCTTCTCAACTTTTTTTTCCTTCTATGATTTGGTTTGGTGAAGTTCTGCCTCAAGTTCTTGAATTCTTGTTTGAAGTATTTCAATTTGTGCATCTTTTAATTGTAATGCTTGATTTGAATTTTCTAATTTAACTATTAAAATTGGTTTGTATTGTTTTAGTATTCAATATTCAATATTGGAAATGAAATAGAAAGAAAGATAAAAGAAAAGGAAATTGATCTTTCTTTTACCTGTTAGATCTTTGACCATATTTTGAGAAGAAAGTAAAGCGACTCTTGCTAAATCTGCTTGTTTTTTTTCATTTTCAGCTTTCTTTGTTTCAGCTTGGAGCTCTTCTTCGAGAACCTGAAGTGTGAATCGAGTTGATTCAATTTGAGTTGTAAGTTCTTTGAGTTCTATTTTTATTTGAACCCTATTTCATTTTGGGTTTTTTGATTGAAGAAAAAAAAAAAAAAAAAAAAAAAAAAAAAAAAAAAAAAAAAAAAAAAAAAAAAAAAAAAAAAAAAAAAAAAAAAAAAAAAAAAAAAAAAAAAAAATAAAAATAAAATAAAAGGAAGGTAAAATAAAATCATAAATAAAAACTATGATCAATATGAACCAAAGTAAAAAAAACATCATATAATAATAATCATCACAAAGAAACAAATAACAAATCAGACCTGAATCTTCCATGCTGTCTATGTAACCAACTTTATCACCAAAAGGAAGCTCGCCTTCAGGAATCTCATTTAATTCAAACAATCTTTTATCAAATGCTGAGACATCTATAACTTCTCCAACTTCACGACATCGATATAGAAATAACTTGGACATTATAATTAGTTATTATAGTTATTGATTGGACTAAAGGCTGAATCTGAACTGAAAGCGCAATCAGTCAAAAGGAAAAGTCTAAATTTTGTTTGTTATGGAAATAACTTTAAAATTTTTCAACTGTCATGGTTTTTTTTTTCAAGTTCTCAAGATTATTTAGAGGTTGATGAATTTGTTCAAGAGAATGAAATTGAAAATTTTTATTTCTAAAACTATGAACAAAAGTTTTTTTTCCAAATTGATAGTTTTTTTAAAAAAATTGAAATAAAGTTGGTTGATTGATTCCCATTACAAGACCATTAATCGAATAGCTTGAGAAAAAATTATCTTTTTCCCTTTTTATCTTCTAAAAGTTCAATATCATCTTCAGTGATCTATATATTTTTCAAAAAAATTTAGAAAAAATAAAGGAAAAAAAAAAAACTACTAACATTTTCCCAAGTTTCAGGAATAAATTCTAATAAATCATCACAAAAATCTCCTTGAATTACAAGTTCATTTCCTATGTTATTAAATGAATAAGATTGTAATTGTTTTGATTTGAATAACAGGGAAAAAAATAAGAAAAATTTAAAAAAATTAAACCTCCAGCAGCAGTTTTTGAAGAAGCACATCCACAAGCAAATTTATTAGAAAATGTTTTGGTAGCTTTCTTCAAATCGACACCTAATTGAGTTTTAGTTTAGTTTTAGTTTGATAAAATAAAATAATAAAAATAAAATAAATAAAACCAAAAGATTCTAATCCTGTTACAACAGTTACAAACTTTCTTCCTCCTCTATTTACAAGTTGAAGTGTTACAACTGCTTTCTTTTCTTTCTTCTTTGCTATTTTATTATTATTCATTTATTATTATTATTATTTCATTGACTTTGAATATCAAAGAATCTAAAAATTCTCACATTTTTGAGGTTTCTCACTCTTTTCAGCAGGTTTTGTTTCAGAAGAAGAGGATTCTATAATTGATTATTGTTTTATTATCAATCTTCATTTGATTTTCAATTTTTTTTCAATTTATTTGATTTCTTTTTATCTTCTTCTTTTACCTTTACTTGGTTCATTAGCAACTGCCTCCTCTAACATTTCTGGATGATTCTTTTTCCACCATTCCTTACATTTTTCATACTTGTCTTTATCAAATTCACAATACTACAATTAAATTAAAAAAAAGTTTCAATTAGAGTTTGTAAAATTGTTATCGATTTCGATTTGCAATTAAGGAAAAAAAAAAAAAAAAAACCTCTCCAGGAACTCCACAGACTATTTTTGAAAAAAAAACCAAGTTTCCAATTCGAAATTTGGATTTTTTTGAATGAAATTTAATGAAAGGAATGTTAAATTTTGAATTGGATATGTTAGTTTTATTGAAAAATATAAGAGTTTGAAGAGGTTACCTCCACAATAAATGATGGTCAATGGCTCAAGTTTTGGGACCTTGCTGTCTTCTCCTTCGTCCATGTTTTTTCGTTTTTTTTTTCTTATTGAGTCATTGTTGAATCGTTGTTTAATTAATATTTTACTAGTAAATTACTATTATTTTCTATTGATTTTTTGTTGCAAGCAACACAATTCCAAACGAACTCATTCAAATTCAATCAACAAAAACTAAAAATTAAAAATTAAAAAAATTCAAAAAAATTAAAAAAATTAAAAAATAAATTTTGTTTCTATTTGTTTTATTGATCTTTTTTGTTTGTTTTACAAGAGAATGATTAGTTTAAATTGATTTAAATGATTTATTTACTCATCCAAACATCTGAAAGGCTTTTAAAGACTCGTGTTGCTTCTAGTTTTGTGGAGAAAATAATGATGTGGATGTCTCCATCAATATCTTCAGTTTCTTTGCACCAAAGGCTTGATTTTGCTTTTTGGAGGATGTTTTGAATTTCATCTTCTTTTCCTTTTTTTAAAAGATTTTATTTTAGTTTTAGTTTTTGAAATAAAAATCATAAATAAAAAGAATAAAAAATAAAAATAAAAACCTTTGGGCATTTCATCAAGGTCAACTTCTATTTTAAATCCATCTTTGATAGGGGTCATTTCAAGGCCTTTTGGTGTTACATCCGCCTATTAGAATAATTTAGAATTGATTAAAGAATGGTTATATAGAGGTGTTAGAAAAAAAAAAAAAAACCATAGGATCATCATCAATGATTTCAAAATCATCAGGTGGAGGAAGTTCATTTTTTGGAATGACAAGGTTACTATCAAAACTATTACTAAAACTATTGTCTAACATCTCAAAATCTTCAATTTTTAAGGATGATTGGGATTGAGATGGGGATTGAGGTTGATTTTGAGTTTGAGTTTGGGTTTGGGTATGATGCTTATTTACAAAATTCCATTGATCGAAATCAACATCCACATCCACTTCAAATTGAGGTTCAGGATTAAAATCTTCAGGTTCATTTGAGAATGAATCATCTATGAGCTCAAAGGGTTTGGTTCCTTCAAGTTCATTTTGTTCAACAAAATTATTTGGAATTAATTCTTTATATCCACCTTCTCTATTGGAATTTGAAAGGAGGAAGAGTTGAAGTTTGCCACATGCTTTATGTATTTCACGAAGACAAGAACCAAGGTGTTTACAAAGGACATTTTTTGGGAGGATCTTATCATATCCTTCTCCTAAGGTTGCTAATGGATTTTTAAGGATTTTTGAAATTGATTTCTCTGTTACTTTTGTCATAATTCGAAGATTGGTTTCATTGAGTAATAATTCTGCGAGTTTTTGAAGGAGTTTAAGTTGAGAGGAGGTCTTATTTTCTAAGAATTTAATAACAAGTTCTTTTTCAAGTTCTGTAGGAAGTTTTTCAGTATTTAGGGCATCTCCAATTTCTGAGAATAAGTAGTTCTTTTCATGATAGATTTTAATGACAAACATTGAAAAATGATTTAAGCTCTTGAAAGGGAGTAGAAGTTTCAGGAGGAGGGCTTTAATTTCAGTTATGAATGGAATTCCATTTTCCATCATAAAATCTAATAATTTACTTGAGGAATTTGGTTGTTCATCTAAATTTTGAACTTTTCGAACAAGTGCAGCGAGGGTTTGAATTAAAGAGAGGAGTTCCTTTTCACTCCATTTCATTAATCGAGCATTCCAATTTGGTTCTAATTCTTTATCTTCAACTTGAAACGAAGTAGGAAGATTCTTTAAGGATTTAGAAAATATGGTAATAATGGAGAGATTATCTTGGGTATCTTCATTTGAAAGTTTTTTCCAATCCATTTCTTGGAGTTGATTATCATCTTGTTGTTTAAATTTAAAGACTCTTCTTAAATTATTAATTTCAAGTTTAGCTAATTGTTTCAAATATTTTTCTGTGAGCTTCTTCTCAATAGCATCAAAGTCATAGAAAAATCCAGTTTGAGGATGAATATCTGCGTAATATCTTGCCCAACCAATTGCATCCTCATCACTCTCTATTTCAAGAAGCATTGAGAAAGGGTTAAGATCATTTGGGAAGAAAGCCACTTCATACTCAAAGGTTTTATCTTGAATGAGTCTATTTTGAAGGTCAACAATATCTTTTGTAACTCGATAGACATGATCAAAGGCTGCCATGTCAGCTTGCTTTAATGAAATAAAGTTTCTTAGGAGGAAGTTTTCATCAAATTTAGGGATATCTCCTTCACCTCCTGCAGCAGCAATTTGACAGACTTGATAATTTGGATGATTTTCAAGGATATCATCCCAAACTCTTTGCATTTCTAAAAAGGTTCTATCTCCATTTTTTCGATCTTCATTTGGAAGTTTTTCAATTGCTTGTTTAAATGTGAGCTCCAAGACTTCATCTTCAGTAAACATGTTTGCCATCTTTTGATTAACCCAATAATAAATTTTGACTAAGAATGGGAGATGTTTAATTGTTCTATAACGTTTATAATTCTTAAACTTCACAATCATTGGGAACTCCTCTGTTCCAGCAGAAGCTTGAATAAAGAGTTGATGTGATAAAACTCGAATTGCTTTTCTTGAATGTTCTGTTAAAAAGTTTCTCTTTTCAAAGACTTGTTGGAAAGAGCCATCAATGATCATTGCTTCATAAGGTTTCTTTAACTCTGCACAGTTCTTCATAACAAAATCAAAAGCAAATTCCTTAATTCTATTCTCATATTTTAATGTCTCTGATTCATGATTAAAAACTCCTTTATACATTGAGCCTTCAGCTTTTCCAATATTAGAGACAATATCTTTCCACATAAAGTAGAGGGATTGAGTCACAAAGAAATGGGGTTCAATATTGGCTTGAATCAAATTTTGTTCTTGACATAACCAATAATAGAACATATTTGGACGTTGCATGAGGTATTTTTTTAAAACTAAATGATCAGGGAGGGCTTGGATTTTGGCTCCAGCAACAGATTTATCTGTACGATAATCTCCATGTAAACAAACTGCTCCAATGTGATGATGATTCTTTGTGGTATCAACAAGTAAGGCAAGACCTTTACTTCCCCATGTCATAAAGTTAAAAGCAAGACAATAAAGTCGACTTCCTCCAAATATATTTGCATATTTATGATCCCTAACATTAATTTCTCCATTATCTTCCAAGTAATAACCACAATCTTGTTCATTTGGGAATGTGGAACCAGGACCTCGAACACCTTTTGAAAGAAATTGAGGTGTGAAGATACGAGTATAGAAATGATTAGATGCTGCAGGGGAACCAAGGGTAACAATCAAAACGTTTGCAAGTAAATGTCTCATTGTTAAATCAACATTCTCATGTTCTCGTTTAGCATTTGAGAAGAACCAAAAGACATCATCATTTGGTTCACCTGGAACTCCTCCACTTGCTAAGAGTTGATAAGCTTTGACTTCATCAGGAATCAAATGAAGTAAGTCCAAAACATTTTGATCTGAAAGAAGGGCTGGAAGTATAGGACAAACTTTACTTAAATTATAAAATCCATAATAAGCTGAGGTTGCAAGATAGAGTCTTGCTCTTAAGTATCCTGTGGGGTCTTTATTTACAAGATCAATGATACTATCTTTGAGGGCTTCTTGATCTCCAGCATTCATTAAATGATCAATGGTTCGATACTCTTCACCCTCGGGAGTATTTGCTTGGAAAGTAAAAGGGAATAAGTAAAAGCGTGCTGATTTCAATTCTTCTCTAATATGAAGTTCTTGTAAAAGTTTGAGTTTGATACAAAGCTCTCTAGAGCAAAGGAGTTCATTAATTCTATCTGTTGAACGAATTGATTGAAGGAAAAATAATTGTCTCTCTAAGTTTCCTTCTAATTGAGATGTTAAAGTGGTAAGGAAATCATTTTCCCATCCTTGAATGGTCTTTTCTAAATTTTCTGATTTTGTTAATTCATCTGCTGTTTTTTGGAAGAAACAAACAAGGAGAGCTCCATTCACAATACTCTCATAAAAGGTATGAGGATTAGGCATTGTTACTAATCTTGTAAAGCATTCTATTCTATCTTTGATCCTAGTATTAAAATCTTCATAAATTGCTGCATAAGCTGAGGAAACTAATAAAGGTTGAGGTTGAGCGTCTTTTAAGAATTCAGTTGGAATGAAGTTTGCTTGTTGTGGGAAATGTCCTTTCTTAAAGATATTTCTCAATTCTTGAGATGCATAATCCTTGAGTAAATCATATTGAAGGAACTCAAAGATGAGATGACAACAAGTGAAAGGTGATAATCCTGACCAAATTCTCCAATTTTGAGAATGTTCATCAAATAAATCAAAAAGGGCAGCCAAGTCTGATTTTATTGTACCTGATCCCATGGCATTTTTTCCAATGGTCACTGCTCCTGTAAATCCATCTAATGAAGCTTCACCTTTTCTATTTTTTTCATCCTTTGCAGTCCGAACTAAATCCCCAGTAAGGAAAAATTCTAAGACGGAAATAAGAAACTTGTTTGGTTGTTTAACAATTTTTCCTGCAAGTTTATCCCAAAATGCTTGAAATAGAGGAGGAATGATAGCAAATCCATTCCTGAAACCAATATTTTCAAGGAATTTTGTCTTAACTAATCCACAAGTTTCATTAACAACTGTCCAAGGAATAGAGTCAGCTTGAAGTTCCATATCTGTAATTAAGTGATAAAGCATTGCTTGGAAACAAATAAGTCCTTGAAGTTGTTTTGGTTCATTACAATTTGAAAGAGATAACCATAATCTACGAATTGTAGAAAATTTCCTATATACATTTTTTAAAGTTGACAAGAAATAGGCCTTATTTTCTTTTGTTGGATTCTTAAAGATGAGCTCCAAGAGATAATTAATTGTTAAAATAACATATTCTAAACTTCTAACTTCAAGTTGGCCCCAAGAATTACATTCTTGAAGGTAAGTTGGTGGGAAACATAAAGGTGTTGGTAATCCTTTCATACTATCAATAGTCCAAGATAAATAACCAAGACTTCTTCTATTTATTGTCTCTGTCATTGGGAAAAGTCCTGAGATCAATTTTGTATCTTTTGTTGAGATTTCAAGCCATTTCATATAAATCTTTTATTTTATTTTATTTTATTTTATTTTATTTTCCTTTACTTTATTTATTATTTATTTATTTCTTAATTTTTCAATTAATAATAAATTTTCGAAATTATTATTGGTTATATTAATTTAATTTAATTTAATTTAATTTAAATTTTGCATACCTTTGTTTCAGTTTGAGTAATTAATGAATGATGTAAATCTAAACAATAACCAAGAAAATCTTGTTTGAATTGATTCATAAGGTCACTATTTGAATAAAGGATCTCAATTGCAGGATAATATGAACTTTGTTTAATTGCAGCTTCAAATTCTTCTTCCTATTTTTTGGATTTTTTTTTTTTTTCTTGGATTTAATTTTTTTTTCAAAAAAAATAAATTACTTGACGAGCTGGAGGGAATTTCTTTTGAATATATTTCCAAATTGTTGTTAACTTATTTAAAAGATAATATGACATAGGTAAATTAGAAGCAATAAATTGATGAGTAACAATTTGCATAGTTGGTTGATAACCTTCAGAAAACATTTTTGGACTTGGAATATCAACAGTGTGTAAGAGAGCTGAAACAAAATTTTGTAATTCCTTAGTATATTTTTGATCTTTATCTTCTTCTAATTGAAGAATTTGTTCCATTCCAAGATCATTTGCCATATACTTGACAGCCTTTTGAATTAATTCTTGAATTAATAAATCTAAAGTATATCTCATCACATCACACATTGGCATGACTGATTTTCCTTCTTGAACTAGTTGACAAATTAAATCAAATAAGTCTCTAATCTCTTTTGCATTCCAAGCAAATGAAAGTCTATGAAGTAGAGCATCCATAATATAGGGTTTATCAAAAAGTTTCCCAAGAACTTCCTTTCTCTTATTTGCGCTCATATAAAATTGTTTTGATTTCTTTTGTGAACCTGCAATAGCTTGTTTTACTTGTGACCAAGTAATAAATGTTGGATCATTACAAATAAGTTCGAGTTTAGAGGTAATTTTCATCTATTTTCATTTTTTTTTTTTTTTAAAAAAAAAAAAAAAAAAAAAAAAAAAAAAAAAAAAAAAAAAAAAAAAAAAAAAAAAAAAAAAAAAAAATAGAAAAAAAAAAAAAAAAATTCACTTTGAATTCACTTTCAAAATCTTTTAGAGGAAGATACTTTTCAATTCCAAAAGCAAATCTAATCCATCTTCTAATATCAGGAGAACGAACAAGAGTTGCTTCTTGATCATTTTCTTTCAATCCAAAGAGATATTGAGCTCCAAGTGAATCAATATAAGAAAAATCCCAACCATTTGTATAAGTGGTGTTATAACAAGCAGAGAATTGAAGTTTTGCTGGAGGGAAATGAAGAAGTATTATTACAAGTTTTCTTGGTCCATCTTTTTGATTTCTTGAATTTTTATCAATGACTTGACGAAGATAATTGACTTGAAGTTTTGTATTAATGCTCATATCAACAACACAGAATAATAAAGTAAGAGTCTTTGAATCAAAAAAGTCTTTCACAGAATTTTCACAAGTTTGACTAGATCTAACATTTGCAAGTAATAAAATTTGTAAGACAGAATTGACGTTCTTATCTTTTGAATTGGTCTCAAAAAATGGTCCTGCTAATAAAATCTTTAATCTTTCATCTGATGCAAGTTGATAAATTTCTCCAGATGTTCTAGTATAAATAATCCATTTAAAGCTGATATCAGTTCTATTAGGTGCTTCAATGATTAACTTTTGGAGATGATGAACAAAGTTTAAGACACTAAAATGTTCTTGATTCATGAGGTATTCAATCAAATAAGAACTTGGAAGGATATTTTTTAATAAGAAAATTGATTCAGGTCTTGCAGTTTGCATCAAATAGAAATTGGCATTTCGAATAAATTCTTTGAGTCTTTCTTTTCCATCAGCAGTTTTTGGATTAGATTGAATGTGACCAGGGAAATCTAAATCCATTTCAGTTTCATTTTCAATTTCATGTTTAAATCCTAATCCAATAGTTTTGGAAATAACTGGTAACCTTGAGTTTCCATCCTTCTTGATTGTATTTTCTAAAATATTTAATAAGATGGAATAAATGGTTTCATCATCAACGAGTCCATAAAAAGTGGTTGCTTGACAAGTATCAATAAAGTGTTGAACACCTGAGTGAATTTCTTTGAGGAGGGGAATTTGACCATAATGAGTATGATTCTCAAAAGCATCTTTCAAACTTAAAATATATTTCTCAAAGCGATTGATGAAAGGGGCTGGAGCATTTTTAAAATCTTCCAAAGGAATGTGAACAATAATTTGAAAGAGTGGATGAACAGGACAAGGACGAGAGTAAGAGCCAACAGCAACATTTGCATAATACTGTTTCTTTTGATCTTTTCCTAATGCAGAGACAAAGTAACGATTGAATAATTCATAAAAGTTAGTTTGAATTGGTCCAGAGTTGGTTAAGGAGACAATTTCCCCTAATTCCATTGATGTTTTGATCTCTGAAACTCGATTACTTTTCACAAGTTCAGTGTCATCATCTGGGAAATCACTAACAGAAATGCTTTTGAGTTGTTTTCCACTCTTGAGACTTGGAATTTGAAGTAAATGGAGTGCATTTAAAGAACTTTCAACTCTTGTTGGATCAATTAACATGACATATCTATGTGAAGCTTGATTTGGATCTTCCTCCTCACTTACTAAAGTCTGTTCAATACTTTCACGTAAGATTTTAATTGGATTCTCAAGAACATAATGATGAAATCTCTTGGCTTTATTTGGGAGTTGGTCATTAATGTGGAAGAAAAAGTGATCAACCAATCTCTTGAAATCATCTTGAGGAATTGAGTTAAAGTTTCTTTGGAGTGAATGAATAATGACTTCTTGAGTCAAACCAAATACAGTATCACTTTCCAATTGACGACGAATATCCTTAAAGAAGTAAACAAAGTCACGTAAATCAAAAAGATTTTTTCTAATTCTCTCAGCAAATTGATTACAGGTCATGAATGCTTTACAAGAACCACGAACAAATGCTTCAAGAGTTTCATCCTTTCCTTTTTTTTCTCCTCTAACTAACCCAAAAGCTAAAACCTCAAGGTCATTGTAATCAATTTTGGGTAATAAAATTTGTGCACAACGATTTGTTTTTGCTGCATCAAGAGTTGAATTTGAGAGAATGACAGTTCCAACAATTGGATGATCAGCATAGTAATGGAAGACTTTCATAGCATGTTTTCTTTCATCTGGAAGACCTCCTTCATCTAAAAATACAACACTTTGTTCATTTAACATTTGGAAACGTTCAAATTTCTTTTGATTCTCAACAGCTGATTTATAAATGGCTTGAATCTCATGGGAGGTTGAGGATTCGGAACATTGATAATGGAAACGATTGATATTACTAAGCCTCTTGAATAGATCATCTTTAGAACGTGGACCTTTCATATTATCACAAGCAATATTGAAACTTAAAGTTTTTGACCTTCCTGGATCTCCAGTAATCAATAATGGAACTTTGGTTTGCATTGCAACGATATTACAAAAAACATTAATTTGAATACTCTTGGTTTTGGCAATTCCATCTGGAAGAGTAAGTTTATCAAAAACGGATGAAATTTCTTGGTCAATAAGACCTGAGAACTTGATTGTTAAATGACATTCTCTCTCTGCAGCCATTTTATCAATCATAGTTTCAAATTCCTTTAAATAATCCATGGGGAGACGGAAGTAATAAGTAACTGCAACAGCCATTAAAAGGGCTTGCCAATGTTTATCATGGTCACTCTTTCTTGGAGTTAAAACTTTGGCTTGGTTATGAGAATCAAAAAAGAAATTGTATAAAATGAATCCTCTAACAAAATCTCTAATACTAGGGTGAACTCTAGGAATCTCTTTTGATCTAACAAAGATTTGAGATTTAAGGAAGAGGTCAAGAACATCTTTTCTATGACTCTCCTCACGAAGTCTATCACGTAAAAATGCAAACAAGAATGCTGACTCTTGTTCTTCATTCAGAGTATCAAATTTCAAGACAAGGACATCCATAGAGGGGGGAAGATGTTTAACAACAAAATCATCTATAATAATTGGACCATCTACATCTTTTTGAATTGTAGTTGAAGGTGGGTTAATTGCTCCAATAAAGAAAATATTTTCTGGGAGTGCTTCTCCATCAATCATCTTATCAACAAAGATCTCTTTAATAACTCCTACAATATTTGAAGTATTAAGTTCATCAATAAAAACTACAACTTTCAATGATTTTGTCTCGATCAACTTTTTGGTCTTGTTCACAATTTGAAGAATTTCATCTTTAAATCCTTCTGCTGTATAACTTTCATTCATTAAGATCTTGTAAAAGAAAACATCAGGAACTAATCCAGAAATTGGAACAACAATTTCATTTAAGAGTTGCATTGGATCCATATTTTGAAACAATTGACCAGCTCTCTCACTTGGGGATTTTTTAGATAGTTCATAATTTTGAGTTGAAACTTCTAACCAAGTTGTTAAAAGTGCTTTTGTTTTCTCAGTTGGGGTGAGGAGAGGGAAATCTTCCAAAATTTTGGATAAAAATGTACTCAAAAGAAAGCAAACTCTATGAAGATCATCATCACAATTATCAAAAACATCTTGAAGGACCTTGGCCAAGAATTCAAATTTTCGATCAGCTTCTTCATATCCTTTAATTCTATAAAATTTTTTCTGATCCTCAAGAAGTTTAAGATAGTTTTCAATATATGGTTTTTTGGTCTTTTGATCAACTAAAATTTCATTAAGAAGAAATTCCTTAAAATCATAATCAAAATCTGGCATCACATTAGATCCTGCATTTAAAATCTCTGCAAAAATTCTCAAGATTTCCGTTTTTCCAACTCCAGTATCTCCTGAAAAAATGGTTGAGATTCCAGCTTTTCTCCTTTCATTTAGAACTATTAATTTCAAAGCATAATCTGGGGTGAGGACATAACCAGGACCTCGTTCAAGGATACTTTTCATTTTATGAGGTGCAACTCCAAAAGCTGGAGCAATATCAGTTCTAAGACGAGCTGGTTCTCTAATAGAGGTTATCCTATCAAGAATAGAAACTTTTTTAAGATCTGTTTTTCGGAGTGCAGCACCTTCAGATTGAGAAGAGAGGTGGAGCATATTAATAAAGATTCCATCTCCTCCCATACATAAAAATCCTTGATCATAAGATGCCCAATTTTGACGAAGTCTGTCATTACAAAAGAAGGAGACTTCTTGTAAAAGATGTTTAAAAATTTTGCCAAAAAAAGTTGGATCTTCAGTTGAGAATGCAGTTACATCAGCTTTTTTCAATTCTTGATCCTTTTTATGGAATTGAATTAAGAGTTGACATCTATCAGAAAGATGTCTTAAGTATGCCTTTTGATTCCATTTTAAATCTCCAATCTCTGGATGTCTATCCCAAGCTTTTTTCAAAACATCATGACAAGTTCTTTCTTCTGGTGATTTAATAAAACCAATATCCATTTTATTTAATTTATCTTCAAGGTCTGCTTTAAGGAATCCACAAGTATATTTTGTAACATCATCTAAAATAAATGGATCATTTGATCCTAAAACTTTTTCTGATCCCAAGAAGCTATTTTTTTTTTTTAAAAAAAAAAAAGAAATTAAAGAAATGAAAGTGATTAAATTAAATTAAAGAAAAATTAATTAATTATAGAAAAATAAAGGAAATAAATCAAAAAATAAGTAAATCAAAAAATTACTAAATCAATGGGAGATATTCAATAACAGGTTTGTCTGATATTTGTGGAATAATACATGGGATTTCAACATAAATAGTCCAAGAAATTGTTGGTGATAACATTTCAATATCTCCAATCTCATCATCAATTAAAAATCCAGAAAAGAATAATCTTCGAATCATTTGATGGAAACTAAAAAATGATCCAAATGCAGAAATATTGAAATGAACTACAGCTGTTGTAATTGTATCATCAAAACGAATTTTCTCATGAAACATTGAAGGCTTAAAATTCTCATTCACACTAACAATGACAAATTTTGATTGAGGGTTATTGTTAATAATTTTCTTTGCTTCAGAGGCAATATAAGTAGTTTTTCCATCACCAGGCCTTCCAGAAACATGTTGAAGGGTTTTAATTTTACAATTATCAAGGAGATTTGCGGCAGCAATAGCTTTCTTGAAATCATTTTCAGATTGAAGAGTGAAATCTGCTCTTTTCACAAATGTAAACATTTCAACACTAATATCTTGAGTAAAAATGAGAGCGAGTTCCCTAGGTAACGTTTCATCAAGTAACATCTTAACTAACTCTTCTTTATATTGGGATGGAAGGAAATTGACTCCAAAGATTGTAAATTTTAAGTCAGTAAATTTGGAAGCACGTTTCAAAAAAATTCGGAAATCTTCTAATTGAGGGACCATTGAAGTGGAGTAACATTCAAATAATTGGTAAGGTAATGGAATTTCATAACTATATACATCAGAGAGAAGGAGTATTTCTTGTTGTCTTTCTGTTAATCTTGAGGCATTGTAAACTAAAGCTGTTCCTTTATCTCCAAACTGTTCGATGTCAACTCCTAAATGTTCTTGAAGATCAAAAATTAATTCAGAGCAAATATCTAAAATTCGTTCTTCAAGTTGATCAACCCTCTCTAAAAGCTTAAGTTTTTGGACACTCAAATTTAATGACTCAACAATTTTGAGCCAATCTTCCTTTGAAAAAATAAGTTTCAGGTAAGGCATAATAGGATTCCAATTAACAACTTTATCACCTCTTTTTGAAGCACTTACTAAACTATCAAGAGTTCGTCTCATAAATCCTAATAATTGGGAGTTATTAAATAATAATAGTCTAGGAACTCTTTCAAGACATTTCTCTTTTGTTTCTTTCCATCTTGAAAGATCCTTTTGAGTATCTTCTAAAATATGTAAGAGAACTTCTTCTTTCACTCCTTTTGAATCATCATTTAAAATTTTTTCAGAATTTTGATATTGTGGATGTCCATTATCTCGAAGTTCAATTCTTTCTTCATGAATTTTTGTTGCAATTCCAAAAGCTTTCAAAAATGGAGCCAAAATTACTTTTTGATCTGTTCCTAAAAAACTAAATCCTCTAACCATATCATCAACATCATCAGAGCCAAGTTTTATTTCTTTTCCTCTTTCAAAAGAATAATATAAACTCAATTCAGAATGGGAATGTGAAACTTTACTTTGAAACCTTTAATTTATAATTTATAATTTTTTTATTTATTAATTTACTTATTTTAATTCCAAAATATCAACAATATATAGAAATATAGAAATCTAAAAAAATACAAAAATAAAAATAAAAAATAAAAAATAAAAAATAAAAAATAAAAATTACCATCCTTGAGCCATAAAATGTAAAACTCTAGGAACAATACCTTTAAGACCTTCACTAATTTGAGCAAATCGAACTTTAATTTCAGTTAAATTTTCAATTGATGTTTCAATAGCTTTAAGCTTATCTTGAACTTGACCAGCAAAACAAGTTCGAACATGAGAAGTTATTTTTGGAAAAGTGACATTTTGTTCAAGGAATATATGGAGATATTTATAAGAAACTTGAACATCTGCAAGCATATTAGTATAGAATTCTTGACCTTGAAGTTGACTATTTAATAATTGAATATGTCTTTCAAAATCTTTTTCCTTTGAAAAAAACTCAATGAGGATATGAGCATCTGCTGCCTATTATTGATTTATTTTCATTTTTTTGAAAAAAAATCAATAAATCAATAAAAGAAATTAAGAAATGAAGAATAAGTACCTTTTTAAAGAAATCTAATTCAGTTGGAGAGAGTCCTCCTAAATATTTGCGAATTAAAGTTAAATTTTTTCCAACTTCAGAGAGGACCATTGAATGTTGAGTTTCTTTGAGTTGTGTCCAAAGTTGAAAAAATGAATCAAGATCATTATTTTTGGAATGATCGGGGTCGTAAACATTATTTTGTTTAAGGACTTCAAAAACCGGTTCTATTTTTTTGATGTAAACAAGTAAAGTGCAAGCGTCTTTAACTTGAGCAATATCATATTTTTTTCCAAAGAATGTGCAACTTATTTTTTTTTTTTTTTTTTTTAGAATTTTTTTTTA
>Ga0209960_1002407_pt1 | contig 18769 bp, 12 predicted proteins | sample ThiBiot_500_plan_2_FD_183947 | JGI IMG/M metagenome (GOLD analysis project Ga0209960, IMG submission 183947) | Wastewater bioreactor microbial communities from Cape Town, South Africa - Thiocy_expt_500_plan (SPAdes) | ecosystem: Engineered > Bioreactor > Thiocyanate-remediating >...
TTTTTTTTTTTTTTTTTTCCAATTTTTGAAACTTTTGAACTTGAACTTCAACCTCAATACTTTTTTTTCAAACTCCATTCTAAGTCAAACATGAGTGATGTTTAAATTGCATGATTCATAAAAAAAGATCTTTTTTTTTCATGAATGTGTTGAAAAAATTGAATGGAAAAAAAAGTGGTGATTCATGTTTTTTTTTTGTTAGAAAATTCTAGTTTCAAATTTTCATTGTTTTTTTGTTTCACTTTTCAATCGTTCATAATTATTTGTAAGACAAATATAATAGAATACTTAGACATGAGAGAGAAGAGAGAGAGAGAAATAGAATTGTGAATATAATGCTCAATTGATAAAAATGTTAGAAAGAAGAAATTTTTTGACTAATTTGCTTTTTTGAATTGAATTTGAACTCATTTTTTTTTTTTTTTTTGAATTACAATATACAAATTTTTCAAATTTACAAATATAATAGTTTCAGAGAATATGATCTTGAATGTTACTTTATGAATGCAATTCAACAAAAATTTGAAGAAAACCTTTTTTTTTGAAAAAAGTGAATTTTTGAAATTTCAAGAAAGAAAGTGAAATTCAGAAAGTGAATAAAATTTAGTCACAATGTACTCCAATACAACATATATTTATTTAACTTAAATAATTTCTTTCAAATGAAAAAATATTGAGAATTTTGAATTGTTTGCCCCTCAATTTTTTTTTTTTTTTTTTTTTTTTGAAAAATAAACAATAAAATTGAAAAAATTCAGCAATTTTTTGAACATTTTATTGAATTTATTGAATTTATTCATTAAAAATATTGAAGTAGTAATAGAGAATTAGAGAAATTATAGTAATTGTGTAAAAATTGAAGAAAAAAGACTAATTTTTAAAAATAATATTCAAAAACTCTTCGAAGAAATATAAGAAAGAAATAAATATGGGAATAAGAATTGAAATTAAATAATAATACGAATTGAAATTAAAAAACAACAGAATTAATAACTTAATATTATAATTTTTTAATATTTTAGTTTTGAAACATGGAGGGATATTTAGATGATCTTTCTGCTTCACTTGGGTTCGAAGTTGACCAACTTAGATATGTAATTTGTTTGTTTTTAGCATACCCTCTTGCTTTAATTCATAGGTAAAATTTCTTTTTATTTATTAATTATTTCATTGAATTAAATCTTATTATTTTTATATAAAATTGATAGAACTCTCCCTGATTCTCCAACATTGAAACATTTATTTGCTGGAGGAATTGGATTTGGAATGGGTTGGTTTTGTTTTGGAGAAGGAATGGTTCATTCAGTCATTACATCAATTGTAACTTATTTAATAATGAGGTTTTTTTCTTTAACTTTTAAAAAATAGAATCAATCAAAGTTCGAAAATATAACAATAAAATAATAAATCATAAAAAAGCTTGGTCAAAGGATCTCTTGGTCCAAAACTTGTATTTGCATTTGCCCTTGGACATCTTAGTATTAGGTTTCATTAATTTAATGAACCATTTTCATTTATTTTCCTTCTATTTATTTGAAATTAATCATTATTTTTTTTAGCCACATGATTCGTCAATATGAAAATTATGGAGGATATGAATTAGATTATACTGGTCCACAAATGGTTTTAGTTCTCAAATTAACTTCTTTTGCTTATAATGTTTATGATGGACAAAATTTTGATAAAGTATATTTTAAAATTCAACTTTAATATTTTTTTTTAATTTTATTTTTGAATGAATTTGAAAAAATATTAATGAATCGTTTAACATTTTTTTGTTCCAAATAGTGCTCAGAAGATCAAAAATCTAGAGCTATCAAAAAAATGCCATCTTTACTTGAATACTTTGGATTTATCTATTTTTTCGGAAGCTTTTTGGCTGGTCCAGCTTTGGAAATTAAAGAATATTTAGAATTTACTGATATGACTCTCTTCCCATTGGTTTTTTTCTCTATTATTTTTTTCCTTCATTTTGAAAATCTTCAAATTTGTTAATCCTTTTTTATTTATTTAAAAAAAGCATAAAGATGGAAAACGTAGAATCCCTCCATCATTTTTACCTTCAATGGGAAAATTGGCATTAGGATTATTTTGTTTCTCTGGAATTGTTTTAAAAGGAATGTATCCAGTCCTTTATACTACCACAACTGAATTTTTGACCCAAACATCATTCTTTTACAGGTTCACTAAAATCATCTTCATATTAATTTGAATCATTATTAAATTTTCTTCTTCCAATTTATTTATTCTAGATTATTCTATGTCAATTTAGCAGTCAGTCTTCAAAGATTCCAATATTATTTTATTTGGACAATTGCTGAAGGAGCTTGTGTTATGGCTGGAGCAGGATATACAACAACTGTTAATGGACGTCATATTTGGTAATAATTCCTTCTAATCTTTGATTTTTAATTCAATTCAATCAAATTGAAGAAGAAGAAAAAGTTCTAATTATTGTTTACTTACAAACAAATAGGGATCGTGCAAGTAATGTTGATATCCTTTCTTTAGAATTTGCACAAAATTTCAAAGGAATTACTGATTCATGGAATAAAAAAACTAACCTTTGGCTTAAAAATTATGTTTATTTAAGATTAACTCCTCCAAATGGAAAACCTTCAGGATTTGTCACTTTAGCAACTTATATGACTTCTGCTTTTTGGCATGTAAAATTTTATTTATTTATTTTAGAATATCCTTTTTCTCATTTCTCTTTTCTTTATCCCTCTTGATAAAACATTCATCATTAATGGAATATGATAATTAGGGATTCTATCCAGGATACTATATTACTTTCTTTAGTGGAGCTATCATGACAATTGTCGCTAGAGGTGTTCGTCAAAAGATCCGTCCACTCTTTATGGTTGATGAGAAAACTCCAAAAGGCTCTAAAGTATTTTATGACTTTATTTCCTGGATGACAACATTTTGTACTTTAAATTATGTTTGTTCTGCATTCGTTCTTCTTGATTTTGGTTACACTTGGAGAGTCTACCAATCTATTTATTTCTGTGTTCATGTTGGTGCCCTCCTTCTTTATATTATTACTCTCAATATGAAATCTCAAAAACCAAAACCAAAATCTTCATAAAAAGACTTTGTTTTTTGGAAAAAAATAAAATAAAATAGACAACCCCCATTTTGAAACAAAAAAAACAACTCTTTCATTTATAATTTTTTCCATAAAGTATTTATTTTTCCACAATCATCTTCTATTCTTTTCAAGTTCTTCTATCAAAGCAATAAATTTTTGTTTGGACTTCCTTTGGACTCGGTTTCCAACTCCAGTATTGATGATATTCATTAATTGTTTTGCATTGTATTCCTTTTTTTTAAAAAAAAAAAATTAATTGAAGGAAGAAAGGAAAGGAAAGGAAAGAAAAAAAGAAACCCTGTGTGTTTTGATCCAGTCTTCTGTCTCCTCTTCGGTCAAATAATATGAATTGATGAAATTTTCCATAAATTGAGTATGAGGAAGAGGTCTAAATTTTGTTCATTATCAATCAATAAATAATCCAAAAAAAAAGAAAGGAAAAAAAGGAAAAGTTTGAAAAATACCTAATATTTGTCATTTTCTCTAGCATACTCAATAAAACCTTAAAATCTAATTGCATTAAAGCTCTTCCTTGGTCATTGCACTAGGAAAAGGAAGGAAAATTTTTGTTTTTTGAAAAAAAAAAGGAAAGTAAAATTTTTTACTTTTTTGGAATTTGAAAATCCATCCACCATAATCTCAATTGCATAGGTAATTAAGACCTTCCATAACAAAGTAATGACATCTTTAGGAACATCACGAAGTCTAAATAATTTTTTTGATTAAAAATATTGATCAAAAAAAAAAGAGAGGAAATAATTACGAAGGATTTGTGTCTATTCTATTTTTAAATTGTTTAAACTCTCGATTCATTGTATCTATTTTTTTTTTTAAAAAAAAAGATTATTTGATGTTTTTTCTCTGAAAAAAAAAAAAAATGGAACTGATATAATCATTATGGTCTGTAACTTCCTTTTTCTCCCAATTGATTTTATTTATTGCTGCAAGGATTTGGTCGAACTTTTATTTTTATTTTATTTTATTTTTTGGGCAAAAGAATGAAAAAAAAATCACATCAATCAATCTTCTTGCAACGCACTGATAAATATAAACTCTTAAATCTCCAATAGTATCAACTGTTTGACTATAAAAATTCGAGATAAGACCTTTCTTTGCTGGTGGAATTAATTTCTTTTTTTATTTTATTTTTTTTTATTTTGGTTCAAGATCGAAAAAAGTTCTAAAAAAAAAAAAAAACCTCTAATTTTTCTTTAAGTTCTAATAATACTTCAGCAAAAAATGTTAATGATTCACAAGCAGTAATTCTTTCAGCCAAACCTTTGTTATTATTGAAAGTGTGAGGCATTAGAAAAAATCGAGAATTTTTTCCAAAAAAAAAAAAAAAAAAAAAAAAAAAAAAAAAAAACCATAAAGTGTTGCTTGAGTTTTTAAATCAACAACAAAGCTCATTTTTGGAACGACAAACAATTTATCTAAAACTATATAGACAATTATGTTAGGGAAGAAAACAAGAAGGAAAAAAAGGGAAATAAAAATAAAAACCTCCGTCATCATTATCATATCTCTCATGGAGTCGTGTTAAAACTGTTTTGAGTTTGGGAGGAATTGGAACTTTTTCTTTTTGTTTTAGAGAAAGATTAATATATAATGATAAATGTGTTTGATAATTTTTTTTTTCTAAAAAAAAACCTAATTCCCTTCCAGGTTCATTTGAAAAAATATTTTTGCTAACAGTGTCACTGGTAAAAAATTTAAATACAGAATAAAGCTAATATAAAATAGAAACAAATTAAATGAATTTTAGAAAGGGTTAGAATGTTAAGAAAAAGAGTAAATGTAGAGTACATAATATTCAACTAATTGAGATAATCCAGTTACAACTTCAGGAGCAATTTGACTTAAGACTTCAGTCATAGAAATATATTTTCCAATTAATTTAACGACTTTAATAGTTGCTGAACTTAGAAGAGGCCCACGAGCTAATTAATTTCAATTTAGTTAATTTAAACATAAGGGTGTTCGGGAAAAAAATGTTTGAATAAAATAAATGAATAAAAAAGTGTACTGTCTTTTGCATTCAATTTTTTCTGGACTTTATTTTGAGATCTATTATTTTTATCATTTAAAACTTAAAATTGTGAATGAAAGAAAAAAGAAAAGAAAGAAATTAACTGATTGTTATCTCCAATTTCGTCGATATAGTCTTGTTTTAATTCATCAGGAATATCGTCATCTTCATCATGTTCTACTTGATTATCATTTTTAGGTTTGAGTTCTTCTTCAAAAAGTGCATTCATAGATTCTGGCGTATATTTATCAAAAACACTTGACTGAACATTTTCTGGTACTTGAGACAATAAAACATTTTTTGAAAAATCAAATTCTTTTAAATCTATTTTGATTTTTTATTATATTATAATTTAATAAATTGAAAAAAGAAAAGAAAAAGAAAAAGAACCTTTAATTGAAAATCCAACTTGAACAGGACAAGGTCTCCAAGTTTCATTTTCAAGCATTGCCCTTAAATCCTTTTATAATTTTAATTTTAATTTTTTTTTTTATAAAAAAAAAAAAAAAAAAAAAAAAAAAAAAAAAAAAAAAGAAAAAGACAGGAAAGAAATTGATACCTCCATTCTAGCTTTATGAAATCCGTTAAAATAAGCTAAACTTTGTTGTTTAACAGTTGTTCTTAAAACAGGAGAATTCACTCCAGTAAAATCATCCCCAACTCGAATAAGCTATTTTATTTGAGTCAATTATTTTTTCAAAGAATTTTAAACAAAAAAAAAAGAAAAAAGAAAAAAAGAAAAAGAAAAAAAAAAAAAAAAAAAAAAAAAAAAAAGAAAAAGAAAAAAAAAAAAAAAGAAAAAAGAAAACTTTGTTGATTAAATTCAAAATTGATAAAAAGTCTTCAAATTGGAAATTGGATAATGGTTTTGCTCCAACAAATGCTGAAACTTTTCTTTGAATATCCTATTATTATTTTTTTTCCAAAATAGTAAGTAATATTATTAATATCAATTTGAAAGAGAATAAAAATAACCTCCCAAAGAGTTTTTCTAATTCTTGTAAGTTTATTTTGTATCTCAGCAAAATAGCTTATATGCTCTGTTGATCTAAAAAAATAATTAAATGAATCGATTCACAAATAAAAAAGTAATAGTAAAAATAAAATAAAATGTACTCAAATATTCCGCTTTCATGCCATTTTGTGATTGAATGTAAAGTTAACATTAAATGACAAGATAATTCAAGTATCGTCCTTAAAGCTGGTAAATAATTGTCATCTTCCTGTAACATTGAACAAAGTTCTTTGAAGGGAGTTCTTTTTTTTTTTTGGAAAAAAAAAAAAGGTGTTGATTAATTTTTTTTTAAATTTTTATTTTTTTAAAAACAATATAATAAAATGGAAAATAACCTTTTTAATCGAACGAAGTTAACATTAGGAGGAAGATTTTTTCCTTGAATAACTTTTTGGAAGACGATATTATAAATTAAAGTATCCACTAAAGATGTATAATGAGTTTGAAATAATTCCATAATCCGATTCACTTTCCCAAGTAATTTAAATCTATCAACCAAATTCCGGGGTGAGAACAAAAAAAAAAAAAAAAAAAAAAAAGAGAAAAAATAAAAATAATTTATAAGCTTACCCAATAAGAATCTTTTCATAAATCTCGGAATCAAATTTATTGCAAATAATAAGTAAAGCGTTTTCAAGTCTATCTTCAATTTCTTCATAACTTTCTTGAAATTTTGTTTCCATTCCCCTTAATGCTACAAATTGTTGATATTTTCCAAGATCTGTTTGACACTTTAAACAAAGATTAATAGCTTTAGGAAAATCTCCTTTTTGCATTGCCTCATTCATTTCCTTGAGTAATTTTTTCATGGTTTTAGTTATTTTTTAAAAAAAGAAAGGAAACAAATGAAAGAGGGAAAAGAAAAAGGAAGAAAAAGGAATGAAATAAAGAAAACAATTTCACTGTCTGTAATTGATTTAATTCGGTCAATATCATTAGCTAATGTCTAGAAAGAAAAAAAAATTTTTTTTTTAAAAAAATAATTCAGAGAAAAATTAAAAAATATACCACAAGGATTCGATTTTTTTTCACTTTCGAAATAATTGTAAATCCACCATCAGTAAGTTTAGAACGTGCAGCTTGGAGATGGGTTCTTCCACCTTTTAATAAAAGAGTGGTACATTGGAGATCATTTCCAAACTCTTGAATTTGATGCATTCCAGCGACTTATTTGATTAGATATTTTATATGATTAGATATCAACTTTAATTTATGTATTTAAATTGAATAGAATAAAATTAATAAAAATAAAAAAATAAACCAAATGATTTATAATTGCCCATGATAACTTCGGATAATTTTGAATCAATAACATCCATTGCTCTCATTTTTGAAGCTATTTCTCTTTCTAATACTTGTTCATCAAGGTGATCGGGTAAATTCTAGGATATCAATAAGTTTATTGTCTCTCCTTTATTTTCAAAGGGAAAAAAAAAGTACTTGAAGAACATAATAAGATGCATCAAATTCTTCTTGTTTAAACTCTTCTGGAATTGATTTAAGTATTTCTTCATTTGGTAAATCACCTGTCAATGGAGCAAAACTTTCCTAATATCATTTTTAAAGTAAACATGTATAAATTTTGTCTCTTTGATTTCAAAAACCTCAATGAAAAATGAACAAACAAGCAAACAAAAAGAAAAGAAATGAAATTATCAATAAAGAAATCTCATAAGTAAACTTAAAGTAAATAATAATAAAACAATAATTGCACCTCCTATGCATAAATAAATAAAAACAACCAAGAAATATTTTCAAACAAAAAAAAACAAATAATACAAATGATAACAATATTAAACATAAGAAATAACAAAAGAAAGAAAAAAAATTTTACTCTTGTTAGCATCAACTCAGGGTTGATATTCTCTTGTTGTGACTGAGTGTTCTCATTGCCTAGACGAAAAACATTCCCTAAGTTCTTTAGCACATTCAGTTTCTCCATTGCACTCTCCTTTCTCTCTCTAAACAAATTTCAAAATAAAATAAAATAAAAAATTAAAATCTAGAATTTATTTCTATAAAATCAAAGTACCTTTAAAGCCAAAAAATTCGAATGGAGGACTGAGTATTGAGTATTGAGTATTGTTGTGGACTGAATAAATGAATGGAGTTGAATCAAAGATTGGGATTGATGGAGGAAGATTTTTTCAAAGTTATTGTTGGCGGGAAAATTTTTTCCTTTTTTTTTTTTTTTCAGTAAGAACTTCAGTGCGCTTTCTGCAACCTAAACCGTTTTACTTATGGATTGAGAAATCTTCAACCACATTTCACTATTCTTACTCGTATCCTCTATAGCTTTCTTTTTTCAAGTTAGTTGTTCAAGTTAGAAAAAGAGGATCTTTAGCTTGAGGAAGATGACTTCGTGGGAATGAAGGATTCCAGTCTTTTAGTTTTTTTTTTTTTTTTCAGAAGCCGACAGATTTAAATGTTTCATGACACTGATGTTCTTCTCCAATTTTTGAAGGAAGCAAAGTTCACTCGTTGAAAATTTGTCTGCCTCTCTCCTGAGAGTCATCCCGCAAGTTTCCAAGATTCAAACATCCCTTTGATAAGCTCTGATAAACTTGCAGTTTTCCTCCCTTCATTTTCTTTTTTTGCCTTTGCTTTGTCACTCTTTTATGCTTCCCTTCTCGAATAATTAGCTTAGCTTCGTATAATAAATTTTTGACAATTTCTTTAATATCTCGTGCAATGGAGGAATAAGGATCTTCATCTTCTTCTGAGTAAGACTTCTGAAACTTTTGCTGGACTAAGGCTAGGTTATTAGGTTACAATTGCTTAAATTTATAACCTCAATCATTCTTCTATTAAACACCTTGGAGCAGTAGCCCTCAATCAAGCCATTTTAGTCTTTAAAGCTAGCAGTGAAAGTAGTTTTTAACATTTAATGAAAAACCACTTTCTCTGCAATATTCAATATTTTGCTTCATATGACAAGACAATGAACCATCATAGTGCATAAATCTGGGTGGATATTACAATCATACATTTCTTCAACTTATCGATAAATTTGATGAAGGTGTTTATTTCCAAGAAGTCGAACTCTTTCAACAAATAACAGCCAATGTTTGAATTCATTTCGAGGAAGATATTGTAAAAATCAATTTCAATAAATTATCAACCAATAATTCATTTTTTTTTTCAGCATCGTTTGAATCAATTCCATTGTCAAAACCGTATCGATTTCAAAATCAAAAAAAAAGGAATACCGTATTAAAATTAAAATTAAAAATGTAAAAACGAAAAAAGAAAAAAACCGCCATTTTTTTCGTTGGAGAGGTTTGATTGGTCTTTCACAACCTGTTTGATACCGTCCCTCATCTGTTTCCATAAGGTTTATTATGAAAAGATAGGGAAAAAACTCAGGGACGCTTTTTTTTTCTTTTTCAGAAAAAAAAAAAAAAAAAAAAAAAAAAAAAAAACATGGTGAACTTTTCTTTTTTTTGACTTTCGAACAACTTTTCTTATAACAAATAGAACATTTTTTATAGTTTTAATCGATGGATAATAGATCTTAAATCAAAAATTATGATAATAATAAATATAAGAGAAATGAAAAAATAGAAGAAAAGAGAAAATTTTCAATATATATTGAGTTTTTTTGTTTTTTTTGAGAAGAAGAAAGAAGAAAGAGAGGAAGAAAAAATGTTGGAAGATTAAGAAAAAATCAATCCTTTCTTATTGATCTTATTGATCAATTTTGTATAATCTTTGGATAAATCCTTTGTTATTTATTAGTTTTATAGTTTCTTTTTTTTTTTTTTTTTTTTTTTTTTTTTTTTTTTTTTTGTTAAGTTATTCGTATTTTTTATTGGAAAAAAAAAAAATTAATTGGAATGATTATTATTATTCTTTTCTTTTTGATCACTTTTTATTCGTTATTATTATTTTAATTTTCTTATTATATTGCTGTTTTATTGGATTTGAAAAATTTAAAAACTATTGTTTGAAATTTTAAAATTTCTCTTTTTTTTCTTTACTTTAACCTGTCTAACTTATTCTTTTTCTTTTCTTCAAACAGGCCGGATCTTTAGCTGCATCATTAAGGTATTTCTTCTATTTTTCTTCAATTTTCTTTCTTTTTTTTAAAAAAAAACAAAACAAAAAACAAAATGGAATTCATTCTTAATTATTTGAAACTCATTTAGAAAACGTAATACACCTACTTCTTCCTCCTCTTCCTCCCGAGGTGGTGCACCTTCACAAGGGATGGGAGCAGGAATGCTTCGTTTCAGTAATGATGACTCTCCAGGAATCCAAGTGTAAGATTTTTAAATTCAATTTTCATTTATCCTTTTTTTTTTTTTTAAAAAAAAAGCAATTACTTGTAATTAATTGTGAATAAAATTTTAATTTTTTTTTCTTAGTGACCCTGTTTTCGTTGTTGGATGTGCTATTGCTTTTGTATTCATTGTTTTTGCTCTTCACATTTGGGGAAAATTGACTCGAGGATAGAAAAAAAATTAATGTAGTGTGAAAAAAAATCAAAAACTCTTAACATTTTGACAACCATAGAATGCTTAATAAAATTTACTTTTGCTGAACTCTTATTACCTTTTGTTGATGGAAATATAATTGAAATTCAAATAATAATGGAAAAAATGTCAATTTTAAAAAAAAGGATTAATACAATTTATTTCCATTTCAATAATATTTTAATACAAAAGAACAAAGTTTTCAATGATTTGATTTTTTTTTTCAAAAAAAAAAAATCAAATCCTCTAGAAGTTCTTACAATTTAACAAACATTTCTAAATATCACTTGTATTTTAAATGTTCCTCATAATAACTAAGAACTTTTTGTGGACATCTTTTATTTGCAGTGTCTGCAGAAACAGTAAATATTGAGTTATCAGGTTGCCTATAATTTTATTTTATTTTGGTTTGTTTTGCATTGATTCTTTTTTTCTTGTTGTTATTAAAAAAAAAAAAACCATGATAACACCATCATTAACGTTTCTTTCCATTTATATACTGTAATTATACTTACAAGAGCCTCCCAGTCAGCATCATCATCTTTTTTCCTTGGAGTATGATTTGAATTTGATTTTAAGGTAGAGGAGTTTGAAGGTGGGATTACTATCTTAGTTGGCACTGGGGTTATAAGTGATGGTTCTTGTGGTGGTGATGGACTTCCAAAGCTAATTTCTTCTTCTTCTTCTTCTTCTTCTTGATTTCCACCAACCACTTCCGCGTACTCTTCATCAAAATCCACATCTATTCGTTCAATATCTTCCTCTCTCTCTTTCGCAAGTTTCTTTTCTCTTTCTGTTTTTTGATGTCTTTCTAAATGTTCCTCTCTCTCTCTTTCTCTTTCTAACATTTCTTGTTTTCTTTCTTCTCTCTCCCTTTCCTTTTTTTTCTCTCTTTGTTCATTCTTCTCTCTCATTAATTTCTCTTTCATTTCCTTTTCTTTTGCTTCTCTTTCTTTTTTCTCTATCTCTTGACGTTCTCTTTCTCGTTGTTCTCTAAGTTGTTTATCTCGGATCTCTTTTTCCTTTGCCTCTCTTTCTAGTTTTTCTCTACCCTCTCTTTCCTTCTTTTCTCTTTCCTCTCTTTCTTTTTTTTCTCGGATTTCTTTCTCTTTAATTTCTTTCTCTTTTAATTCTTTCTCTTTTAATTCCTTTTCTTTTAACTCCTTTTCTTTTAATTCTCTTGCTTTCTCCTTTCTTTCTAGCTCCAATCTTTCTTGTTCCTTTTTTTGTTTGTATTTACTTATGATTTTGTCATCTACTTTTCTAATGAGTGGTTCTTCATCGTCGCTTGATTGTTTCTTTTTCTTTCCCTTTTCCTTTTCTTTTTCCTTTTCTTTTTCCTTTTCTTTCTCTTTCTCTTTTTGTTTCTTTTCCTTTTCCTTTTCCTTTTCCTTTTCCTTTTCTTTTTCTTTTTCTTTTTCTTTTTCTTTTTCTTTTTCCTTTTCCTTTTCTTTCCCTTTATCTTTACTTGAAGAGGAATTTGATGCAGGTTCAGAATAGTATGGGGAAAATTTTAATCTCTTTGAGGATGGTTCTCCATTTTTTGCTTCAAATAAATCAATTAAATTTTTACAATACAAATCTGTAACTTTATGCCTTTTTTGTTGTCGATGTTAAAAGTCAAAAATGTTAAAAATGTTAAATATCAAAATCAAAATCAAAAGAATCTACCATGAATTCTCTGACTGAGCTAAGAACTTCCATCTAACTAAATATTCCTTATCACCATGTTTCTATTAAAATTAATTAATTAGATTTCAAATATATAACTTTTCTCCCAAAAAAAAAAGACAATTAATCTGTTTCAAATTCTAAAGAAGAAGAAATTGTCTTTCTCTTTCTCAAAGGAAATAAATAAATAAATAAAAGATCATATTCTACTCAACAAACTAAATAACTCTTAAAACCTAAAAACTACTTTAAAAATCTAATTCTTACAAGTCATTGGTTCGAAAGTCAAAAAAAGACAAAGAAGAAAATGCAACACAAAAATATTAAAAAAATACAACAAATAATTGTTCCAAAAAAAAGACAAAAAACAAATAAACAATTTGTGAAAAGAGAAAGATGAAGGTATTAATGAGAAAAATAGAAATGAAATGAAATTATAAATACATTTATCCTTGAGTCTAGTATTTTGTCTACAAGGAAGTACTCCCCTTCCCGCTCCGTGTCAACTGTGATTACAGAAGACCGCCTCTCCGCCATGTTTTTTCTTCTTCAAAATTTTTTTTTTTCCGCACCAACTCCCCTTCACAAGATGTTCAACTTGAGCTTATCGAATTCAATAGAATAAAGCTCTCCTTCATGGTTCCCTCAAGGTAAGATGAAATCTCATTTTAAAAAAAGATAATCCAAACACCAATCAATCAATATCAACAAATATAAATTTTAAAAAGGAAGAACGAAAAAAATTAAGGAAACAATAAGATCAAATTTTTTATGTGAGAGTTTTGACAAAGTTATTTACAAAATATAAGTTTTCTTCTTTTGTGCTTTTGTGAATCAGCAGAGGAGAAAGAAACCTCTCAACAGGAATCACATCAATATCGTCAGTGATTTTTTTGAGCCATGTTCTTCTCAGTAAACTAAGCGGAAAGAATCTCTTATTTTCAATCACTCTGTCTGTTCTGAATCAGTTAAGGTTTGTTTTACTTTTAACCTTTTTTTTTGTTTATCTTATGTTTTATTTATTTTTATTTAAACCCCAAAAAAAAAAAAAAAAGTGAGATTCCTTCTTCGACAACCAGCTAGTTTCAAATCAGTTTGAGAAATTGAGGATGAGAGTAGAATATGCATTGCTCCTACAAACAAGAGTTTATGATTATATCTTTGGGTTAAAATTTCTTTCATTAGGATCGGGGAAAAATAAAGCATCCATGCTCGGAACTCGGTTGCTTTCAATTTTGTTTTTGGGTCATTGATGACAAGAATACTCTTTCTGAGGTTTGATTTCCTTTTGGATGTACTTTTTTTAATCAAACTTATCAATGGGATTAATAACCCATTTTTATTTTATTTTATTTTATTTTAGATTTTTTTTTTTCCTTTTTTCCTTGTGATGTACTTTTCATTTTCGAGTAATCAAGAGTTGTTTGTCTTGATGGTCTAAAGCAATGACAAATGCAACCCTCCTTGTTTCTCTTTTTCAAGTTCAAACTCCACTACCCACTTCCTTCCATTTTTTGAGGGAGCCAAAACAACCCTGAGATAAATATTTATCCTCAAATTCAGAGTTGGACTCCTGAAATAGTGGAATTATCAAAAAGAAAAAGAAAATTGCACTCGCGCAAATCCCCATGAGCCAGAGAATTCTCGTGAAGTTTTCTATTTTTCTTTCAGGATCGCAAGGCCATCTTTTTGAGATAAATATTTATCCTCACTTCCTGTTGCATTCATTGAATTGATCAATGTTGAAGATCTCTGATAATAACCGTCAAGTTTCACAGTATACTCTTAGAACATAGTGTCAAAGAAGATCTTTTGAAGGTCAGATAACTTGAAAAATTGATGGAGAGCTCTCTTAGAATCAACCCCTTTTTGAACTTTCTTTGAATTTTGAATTGATCCACATTTAGGATGATTTGATTGTTTGCCAACATATTCTTCAAACCTGGATTTTAAAATTTTATTTCAAAGCAATTTTGTAAGTCATAGTTTATCAATTTATCTCAATTCTTAAGACTTTTCTACCATCTTGTTGTAAATTTTTTTTCTCTTTTATTTTTCATCAATAAAATAAATACATAAAATAAAAAAATCAGGAAGAGGTCAGTTGTTTTTTGTATTATACTTTGTAGGTCATCCGAAAAGTGGATTCTCCTGCCTTCGATATTGCAGAGAACGTGAGGATTCACTAATCCAGATTCTAAGATAGAAATTATAAATGTTGAATGATGGGATTCTGAATTTTTTTTTTGTGCTTTTGGAGAAGAGTTGTATTGTCCAAGGTGAGTCTAAGCAAAGCTTGTGCCAAAGTATCAAAAATAATTTGATAAAAGTCATTAATAAAATATTTGTATTTGGTTTATCTTTATTGATTTATTGATTTATTTATTTATTTTTGTAATTACAAAACCTTTGGATGATGTGAACAAGATTTAAACTTTAATATTAATAGTTTGAGGGGAATTTATGCATTATCAACTTTGGAGATAGTATCAGCATATTGAAATTCTTGACTCTTTTCATAATTATACATATCAAGTGCAACTTGGCAACTTTGTTTAACAACAAGTTGAGGATCATTTGAATATAAAGTTAAATATGGGAGGGCTTTTTCATCAGCAATTGCACCTAAAGCTTCTGCACATTCATGACGAACCTAAGAGAAAAAAAAAAAAGTTTTTTTAAAAAAAAAAAAAAAAAAAAAAAAAAAAAAAAAAAAAGAAATTTGTAAAATGAATAACTTTAGAATTTTATTTAAAACAATCAACTCAATTAGAATTATCAAATTCTCTTTTTTATTTTATTCTCCAAATGTATAGATTGTTCAATAGGTATTATTCAAAGGTCTTCTTGTGAAACTTTCAATAAACACATTTATCAGTTGAGTTGCAAGAAAAAAAAAAGTGAATTGATGCCGCCATTTTTTTTTTTTTCTTATTGATTGACTATTGGAATTTTCTTGCTGATTGGAAATCACAACAAACACTTGAACTTTGTAACTTCTACTTCTTATTACTTCCTTTATACTTCCCTTAATTACATTTAAAACATCAATTTATATTTCAATTTATATTCAACTTTCGATTTCATTTGCATTTTTATTTTTATTTTTATTTTCTTTTCAATAAAAACAAACTAAAATGAAAAAATAAAATAAGGTGTTTAGTAAACGAATAGAGAACGAAATAGAAATAGAGAATTGGAATTAGAAGTAGTTTTTTTGTAGATAATGAGCAATAGGAGCTTGTCTTTGAGCACCAAGATAGTTTGGTTGATGTTCTATGGATGGATGTTCTTATTTGGGTTAGGAACATGTTTTTCTGCATCATCTGAATTGTTAAGAGATTTGTATTCGTTTCCTTCTTATGTTGTTATATTTGATAATACTCCAAAACCACAATCAGTTTTAGAAAGAGTAAGTTTATTTATTTATGATTGATAAATTTGTAATTCTTGCTAATATTAATATCTATTAAAATGAATCAGAAAAATCCTCGGATAATGCCTCTTCAACAACAAAATCAACCTTATGTATGCGAACTTCCAAAAGATGAAAATTCGCATAATGAAATCAAAGAAGAACAAGTAATTTTTTGATTTTTGATTTTCCTTTTTTGAATTAGAAGAAGAAGAAAAAAATAATTAATTTTTTTTAAAAAAAAGGAAGAAATTAGTATTGAGGAAATCCTTTCCCCATTAAATGGAAATTGTTTTCATTTAAATCAAGGATGGTGGACATATCAATATTGTCATTTAAATAATGTTAATCAATATCATTTAGAACAAGAACAAAAAACTCCAACTGTAACAAATATTCTTGGAAGATTTCAAGAAACATCCAATCAAGTTAATTTAACACAAATGCTTGAAGAGAGAGGATATTTAGTTTTCAATTATACCCAAGGAACGATATGTGATTTAACTGGGGAAGAGAGAGAAACAGAGGTTCAAATCCATTGTAATTTACAATCAATAGAAAAAGTTACTCAAATTAGAGAAACTTCAACATGCAAGTACTTAATTGTTTTCACAACTCCTCGACTTTGTGTTCACCCACATTTTACTCAACAACAAGAAGTTGAAAAACAAATTCTTTGTAATCCACTTGTTAGTGATCAAGAGTATTCAGAAATGTTAGCTTCTTATGACACAAGACTATTCTCAAGATCATTAAATAAAAAATCAATGATGGAAGAACTTAGAGAAGTTATGATTAATGCAAAACAAAAACCTGCTCTCTCATCACTTGAAAACAATCCCAAACTCTCAGAAATGTTAAATCAACTTGCTCAACAAATGAAAAATAAATTACAAAATGAAATGGGACAAACTGTTGAAGATGTTCAAATTCTTTTATTGAATCCAGAAGAAGTTGAAAGTGGAGTATATAAAGATATGTTCTCAAACATCAATATAAAAAAAAAAGATGGAGATAATGAAGAAGATGATAGTGAAGTTAATGAGGAGGATAAAGGAGATGGTGAAATTGAAGGAAAAGAAGATGAAAATCCTATTATCTCAAAGGTCTGGTCATTTGATACATCAAATCCTGATTCATTGAAAAAAGCAACTCTTTCAAAAGATCAACAACAAGAAGTCCTTGAAAAAATTCAAAATGCATTCAAGGATCAATCTTTCCTAGATAAATTAAAAGAAAATTTAAATGCGGATCAACGTATCAAATTCGATATTCAAAAAATAGCATTAGTTGAAGAAGAGGAAAATAATAATCATGAAAATGAAGATGAAGAAGTTGTAGAAGTGGAATAATGAAAAAAGAAAAAGAAAAAAACCTTTTTGTATAGATTCAAAAAATATTGTAAAGAACAATTTAAAAAAAAAAAATGTTATAGATCTCATTGTTATTTAATTTATTTATTATTTATTATTTATTATTTATTTATCAAACAATTTGTTTTCTTTCAGGAACGCTATAAACTTCCATCCAATTAAAATCGGTATAAATTCCAGTAAATAAAAGGAAATCAATCCAATTTTTTACAAAACCATGATTAAATGGATTTGCATATTGTCTAGTGGTTGGATCAAATAAGTAATCATATCGATAATAATTAATATATTCATTTGTTGTTAATCCTTTTGAAATCTAGAGAATTTTTTTTTAATTTTTATTTTTGAGTTTTAAAATTTTACAAAAAAAAAAAAAAAAAAAAAAAAAAAAAAAAATTTTTTTAAAAAAAAAAAAAAAGAGAAAAAAAAAAAAATTAAAAACCATTTCATGTTCTCCTTGTTGTTCAAGGCATTCTGCAAGGGCATCAACTGCAGCTGGATGAGCCATTTGTCCAAGAACAAATGCAATTTCATGACGAAACAAAGCAGAACTTGCTTTTAAACCTTTTGCTAATCCTAAAACACTCTCTTCATCCCCTCTATTCCGTAAAGAGAACATAGCTCTATATCTTTCAAATAAAGAGAGATTTTCATCAAGGAGAGTTTGAACAAGTTCATCACAAGTGGCTGAAAATTTTGATTGATTCCATTCAATTATTAAATAAATAAAAAAATATGAATGAATTAGAATATAGAATTATCATTACTTTTTGGAAGGGGTGGAGCTGGGTCAACAGATGCATATGGATTAGGATCAAATTCAGAATCATTTGAAAGATTTTTTTTCATTTCTTCAAATTTAATTTTATCGACAGCAATTTGACATGTTTCAGAAACAACTAATTTTTTTAAAAAATCAATTCAATGAATCATTATTTTGGAAATTTTTTTTTCTTCAAGTTTAATTCTTTTACCTTTTTCTGGATCATTGATATACTTTTCTAAAATTGGAAGGGAAGAAGTAAGTCCAAGAGCTCCAAGTGCTTCAGCAGCTTCATGACGAACCTTTTTTTATTTTATTTTTTTCGATTAATGAGATTGAAGATAATAAAGAAGAAAAAAAAAAGAATTAATTACCATAGCATTTTCTGAAAGGTTTTCAAGTACTTCAGTTAAAATTGGAATTGCCTCTAAATTTTGCATTTGACCTAGAACATATGCTAATTCATGGCGAAGAAGAGCAGAAGGATCACTAAAACATTTTCCAATTGACTATTTTCCAAAGAGAAAAAGAATAAAAAAAAAAAAAGTTTAATTGAAATTGAAATTTAAATAGTTCATTAAAATAATTGTAATTGAAAGCTTTACTTTAACTGCAGTATCTCCTCCCATATTTTTAAGTGTGAACAAAGCTCTAAATCTTTCATGGAGTGGTTTATTTTCGTCTAAAAGGACCAATCCGACTTGTTGAACGGTTTCTTCTGAAAAAGTCTATAAGAAATTACAATAAGAAAACAAACAAATAAAAAGCAATTAGTTTCATTTTGAAATAAGAATGAAAAAAAAAAAAGAAAGTTGAATAAGTTATCATTCAATTAATTCAAAAAAAAAAGTACCATTTCAAATTCAGGCAACGCAAAAAAAAAAGAAAACTTTGAAAACTTGTGGCTCCTTTTTTTTTTTTTTTTTTTTTTTTT
>Ga0209960_1002409_pt1 | contig 18740 bp, 14 predicted proteins | sample ThiBiot_500_plan_2_FD_183947 | JGI IMG/M metagenome (GOLD analysis project Ga0209960, IMG submission 183947) | Wastewater bioreactor microbial communities from Cape Town, South Africa - Thiocy_expt_500_plan (SPAdes) | ecosystem: Engineered > Bioreactor > Thiocyanate-remediating >...
AAAAAAAAAAAAAAAAAAAAAAAAAAAAAAAAAAAAACTTGATTCAAACATAAAGAAAGAAAGAAAGGTTTCAAATCAAATTTTATGGATTTTTTTTTTTTTGAAGAAAGAATAAGAAGAATAAGAAAAGAAAAGTGGGAACTTTTAATCATTTTTCTTCGTTTCAAAGTTTGAATAATTCAAGAGTTTTATTTCAATTCAATTGAATTGATGAATTGATTAATTGGTCGCTTCAGTGGAAAGCCCAAAAAGAAGAAAAAGGGGAAAAGGATTGTGATTGAATTAATTATTAGTGAGAATTCTAAAAATCAAAAGGAGAAAATAAATCAAAGTCCAAATCATTGAAAAACAGATTTTGCGCCATTTTTATCAAATACAGACACCCTTAAAAAAAATGGCGAATAAAAGAAAAGGAGGAATGAAAAGATTGAAGACAATAACTTTTTGAATGAATCAATATTTGGAATTGCTCAATATGTTCATCGATTAATTGTTTCTCGAACAAAGAAGACATTTTTAGCAAAAGAAAATAATTCAGATTACACTCTCACTTATCAAAATACAACATGGATTACTCTTCAAGCCTTAAAATTTGCATTAAAACCAAAAAATTCAAGATATTCTGATTTACTCAAAAAAATGATCAAGTTCTTCATCATTCTCAAAGTCTCAAATCACACAATTCAAAATTCCTTTCACAATCACAACCAAAACCATCACTTGATACTCAAAACTTCAATCCCACATGATAATATGACTGCTTCACAACTCTTCCTTTCCCATCCCTTCTCAACAATGTTGTATTGATAACCCTCTTTATTTTGATATCTTTGAAGCTTCCTAATATTTGAAATTCGTTATTGTAAATTTTTTACTATTTCTTTCAAAATTTTCTAACTTCTGATGGTGGTTTTTCTTTTTTTTTAAAAAACAAAGCTTTGATTTGAAAAAGGACGAATGTGTCTGTATTCTTCTTTCTTTTTCTTCACAATTTCCAAAGTTTAGTCTTCTTTTTTCAAATTTCAACTCTTTCAACCTTTTTTCCCCCCCTCTTTAGTGAGTCTATTTAAAAGTGTTTTGTTCTCTTGGATAAGATTTCGCTTGGGAAAAAGATATAGAAGATGCCTTGTTTCAAGGCTCTGGTTCTCTGTTCTATTCTATTCCAACTATCTTTAGGTTTTGTTTCATTTTCTTTTCTTAAATTTCAAATTAATTTTGATTATTGTATTTAAATTTAAATAAGAACTAAGAGTTAATTTTATTTTATTTTATTTTATTTTATTTATTTTTTTTTTTTTTTTTTTTATTTTATTTATTTTTTTTTTTTTTTTTGGGTTCAATACTTTAGGGATATTAGATTTGAATGAACAAGTAATATTGGCAAATTTTTATAATTCTTTAACTTCAAATGATTATTTGTATTGGGATCCCAAGTATGACTTATGTGGTCAAGATGGTGTAGTTTGTGACTTTTCAAACCCCCAGAGAGTTATCCAATTGTATTTCCTTCGTTTTTTCTGAAGTCATTGTTTAAATATGAATTGATAAATAGAAATCTTGATTTTCTGCGCATTGGTGGAATCATTCCAACTGAATTTGGAAATTTATCAAAGCTTCAAGTGATGTAAGATATATAATTTCATTTATTTTTTTATTTATGAAAATAAATTCTCAATATTTTCAACTCCAAAAAATAAATAGAAATCTGAATTCTAATAGTTTTTATGGTACGATTCCAGCCCAACTTGGAAATTTAAAAAACTTACAACAACTGTAAATGATACATTTCTTTAATTTGCTTTAGTTGAAACTTTCCTTTCTTTTCTTGGTTTTTGAATGTGAGAGAAAAAGAAAATCATGATTCAAAAAAAAAGAAATCTCTATTCCAATTTATTTCAAGGAACAATCCCAACAGAACTTGGAAACTTGACAAATTTGCGACAACTGTAAATTTCACAGCTCATTTTTTTTGTTTGAAAAATATCAAAAAAAAAAAGATCTCTTTATTCCAATCAACTTTCAGGAGCAATTCCAACACAACTTGGAAATTTAATTAATTTGCAACAACTGTAAAAGTTTTGAAATTCATATTTCAAAATTAGATATTTTGAAAGAAGAAACTGCTTTTTTTTTTTTTTTTTTGGATACTAAAATTAAAAATTCAAAAATAAATAAAAATAAATAGGTCTCTCTATTATAATCCACTTTCAGCAGGGACAATTCCAACACAGTTCGGAAAGTTGAAGAGTTTACAATATCTGTGAGATAATTAATTTTTGAATATAAAATGAACAGTCAAATAAAAAAAATCAAAATAGACAACTTTCTGGTAATCAATTATCAGGAATAATTCCAACACAACTCGGGAGCTTGACAAGTTTACAACGATTGTATGAGAACAAAAATCAATTTCAATTATAAATTGGTGGATTAGATACTTTGTTTTCAATGAGTACAATCATTTTTTCACAAATAGAGAACTCAACTCCAACCGATTTTCTGGGACAATTCCAATTCAATTTGGAAATTTAACAAGTTTACAATATCTGTAAGATTATACAAGATAACTCATTGATTTAACCAGAAAGAAATAAAATGAACTTTATTACAAATAAATAGATATCTCTATTCGAATCAACTTTCTGGTACAATTCCAACACAACTTGGCAAATTGTCGGGCTTACGAGATTTGTAAATATTAAATCATACACATTTTACTCTTTAGTGTTAACAACAATAATTTGATAATAAAAGGCATCTCAATTCTAATCAATTATCAGGAATCATTCCAACGCAATTTATGAGTTTGACAAGTTTATATGAACTGTATGACGAATTCTTTTTTCTTTTTCTTTTCTTTTTCTTTTCTTTTTCTTTTCTTTTTCTTTTCTTTTTCTTCAAATTTTTTCTTCTATTCCAACAATTACTCAAATTCAAATGAAAAACAATAGTCGACTTGACGATAATCAATTATCAGGAACCATTCCAACATTTGTTTTAACTTTACCATTTTATTATTTGTAAGAAATCTCATTTTTGTAAATTGAACATTTTAATTTTTATTTCGAATTTCCAAAATTTTCATAGAGATCTTTCATCCAATTATTGGGATTGTCCAATTCCTTCTTATTCAAATCCTATGAATGATTATTCAACAACAAAAAGTCAATGTGGTCAGTTTAGTATAAGATTTTAAAAGAAATAAAAGAAAACCAAATCAAATAGATTCAAGTTGCCCTGCCAATAAATGTTTAAATGGAGGAAAATGTTCAACAAGATTAAATGGAAACTTTTATTGTCAATGTTTACCACCTTCTTCTGGGTCTCAATGTGAAATTGGTTCATTTTCTTATTTTTATTTATTTATTTTCTATTTTCTTTTCTTTCTTATTTATTTCAATGCAAATAATTAAGTTTGAAAAAAAAAATAAAAAATAAAAATAAAAAAATAAATAAAAATAGGAGGACTAGAAATTGGAGAACAAACAATTTTAATGAATTTTTATAATTCGTTAACATCAAATGGAAGCTTAAATTGGAATGTAGGAAATGATTTATGTGGTCAAACTGGAATTGTTTGTGATTCTTCAATTCCTAAAAGAGTCATTCAATTGTACTTTCTTTGTTCTTCTTTTTTTCCTTTCTTTTTTGAAGAGAATCAATAAATCAATTAGAAATTTGAAGAATAAAGGACTTTCAGGACCAATTTCAACCCAACTTATAAGTTTATCTTATTTACAATCTTTGTAAGTATCTCAAATTATACTTGTCATCTTAATTTAGAACTGAAAAAAAAAAAAATAACAAACAAACAAACAAACCTCACCAAAGTTTGTAAATAAGATAAACCATCAAAAACCAAAAATCAACTCAAATATTCTTAGATATTTATCGTTGAATTATTGGGAATGTCCAATCCCAGATTATTCTTTCGTTTCATCAAATGATTATTTCAATGTCTCGTCTGAATGCCGTAAGTTTTTTCTTTTTTTTCCTTTTTTTTTCCTTTTTTTTCCTTTGAAAAATAATCCAAATAGAAACAAGTTGTCTTGCTAATCAATGCCTAAATGGAGGGAAATGTTCAACAAGATTTAATGGAGATTTTTATTGTAAATGTTCTTCTCCTTATAATGGAATCAATTGTCAATTAGGTAATATTGTTTTCTTTGATTATTATTTTTATTTTTATTTTCTTTTTTCTTTTTTCAATGAATACGAATAGGAGGAATGGATGCGAATGATCAAGAAATCTTAGTAAATTTTTATAATTCATTAATATCAAAAGGAAATTTAAATTGGAATGTTATGAATGATTTATGTAATCAAACTGGAGTTTATTGTGATTCTTCAAATCCAAGAAGAATTACTCAATTGTATTCTCTTTCTTTTCCTGTAAAAAAAAAAACACTATGATTCATTTGATTTCGATTGAACTAAATCAAATTTTGACTTTTTAAAAAAATGCAAAAAATAGACTATTATCTTCTCGATCCTTTTCAGGGATAATTCTAGGTGAGTTCGGAAGACTGACTAAGCTACAGTATATGTAAGTATCACAATTTTCACGATTTTTTAATTTGATGAGAACAGAATTCCATTTTCAATCAAAAATAGAGATCTTAGTTACAATCAACTTTATGGGACAATTCCAACTCAACTCGGAAATTTAACAGATTTACAACAACTGTAATATTCTACAATCCATTATTTAGACCTCAAATATATCTCACAAATTTGTTGAAAACAATAGGCATCTCTATTCTAATCAATTGTCAGGGACAATTCCAACTCAACTCGGCAAAATAACAAATTTATATTATTTGTGAGGAATAATTATCAATCTCTTTCATTTTTTTTTTTTTTTTTTTTTTTTTTTTTTTTTTTTTTTCAATGATCTATGCATTTTCATGAATAAAAGGTAACTTCAACCTTCCATTAAATTGTAGGTATCTTTTTTCCAACCAATTATCAGGAACGATTCCAACTCAACTTGGAAACCTAACTAGTTTACAATATTTGTATGAGAATATAACTCATTCTTTGATTATTTGATAATCTTTTTCTTTCTTTTTTTTTTATTAAATTGCTTCATTTTTGATAAATGGATTGAATAAAAATAGCCAACTCAACGATAATAAACTCTCAGGACCAATTCCAACATTTGTTTTAACTTTGCCATCAACTTATTTGTAAGAAAACTCATTTTGAAATCAAATATTTGTGACTAACTCTCAAAATTTGAATAGATACCTTGCAAACAATTATTGGGATTGTCCAATTCCCTATTACTCTCGTTCTAATAATGATTATTTATTCACAAAAAGTCAATGTGGTAAGCAATTTTTAAGATTTTATCAAGAATGAAAGAATGAAAAAATAATTCGATTCAAAAAATTAGATTCTAGTTGCCCAACAAATAAATGTTTAAATGGAGGAAAATGTTCCACAAGATTAAATGGAAAATTTTATTGTCAATGTCCACTTCCTTCTTCTGGGACTCAATGTGAAAGTGGTTAATATCTTTTATGATAACTTCTTGGAGGAAAATAAATAAATAAATAAATAAATAAATAAAATAGGAGGATTAGAAATAGGAGAACAAACAATATTGATGAATTTTTATAATTCTTTAACATCCAATGGAACTTTAAACTGGGATCTTTTAACTGATTTATGTGGTCAAACTGGGATTGTTTGTGATTCTTCAATTCCTAAAAGAGTCATTCAATTGTATTTTTTTTTTCTTTTTCTGTTTCTTTTTCTGAAGATACCCAAAAATGAAATAGGAATTTGAGTAATGAAGGACTTTCAGGACCAATTTCATTTCAACTTCTTAGCTTATCTTATTTACAAACTTTGTATGCTTTTCGAATTTTACTTCTCATTTTCATAATTGAAAAAACAATAAAATCAACTAACTCAAATGTAAATAGATACCTATCATTGAATTATTGGGAATGTTCAATTCCAGATTATTCTTTTATTTCATCAAATGATTATTTCAATGTTTCCTCTGAATGCCGTAGTTTCTTTTCCCTTTCTTTTATTTATTTTTATTTTTTTTTTCTCATTCAGAAAATCATAAATCCAAAATAGAAATGAGTTGTCCATTGAATCAATGTGTAAATGATGGAAAATGTTCAACAAGATTTAATGGAAATTATTATTGTCAATGTTCTTCTCCTTATAATGGAATCAATTGTCAATTAGGTATTCTTTTTTGATTTTTCACCAATTTTTTTTTTCTCATAAATCTTATTCGGAATAAAATAGGAGGATTGGATTTAAATGATCAAACAATTTTAACAAATTTTTATAATGGTTTAACATCCAAAGGAAGTTTAAATTGGAATATTTTGAATAATTTATGTGTTCAAACTGGAGTAACTTGTGATTCTTCAAATCCAAAAAGAATTACTCAATTGTATTTCTTCTTCCTTTTTTTTTTTTCATTTTTTTTTTTTTTTTGTTTCATTTCATATTAATGAAAAATAGAAATCTCTCTTCTCGATCCCTTTCGGGTACAATTCCATCTGAATTTGGGAGCTTAACAAAGTTACAATATCTGTAAGTTTCATAATCCATTTTAATTTTCAATTTTTCATTTTATATACCTTTTAATCAATAGATATCTTTATTCCAATCAATTTTCAGGAACCATTCCAACTCAGCTTGGAAATTTAACAAGTTTACTATATCTGTAAATTTAATTTCTATTTGATTTTTCAAGATTTATTTAAATTGATCTCAATTTTCACCCAAAAACAAAAACAAAAATTAATAGATATCTTTATTCGAATCAATTATTAGGGACAATTCCCACTCAACTTGGAAATTTAATAAATTTACAATATCTGTGAGATAATATAATTCTTAATTTATATTCGAATGAAACTCTATTTCCTTTTTTTCTCATCACCAAAACCAATCATAATAGGGGTCTCTATTCCAATCAACTTTTTGGAACTATCCCAACCCAACTTTCCAATTTAATAAATTTAAGAGAACTGTAATTTCTCTTTTCGTTTCATTCCGTTTCTTCAAATTTTTTAAAATTAAATTTCTCACGAACATCATAGCCAACTTCGAAATAATCAATTATCAGGAACGATTCCAACATTCATTTTAACTTTATTATCAAGTTATTTGTAAGAAATTATTCATTTTGAACCAAATGTTGATAACTAACGTTCAAAATTTGAATAGGTATCTTTCATCCAATTATTGGGATTGTCCAATTCCTTATTATTATAATGATTATTCATCAGCAAAAAGTCAATGTGGTAAGCATATTTGTTAATATTTTAAGAGTTAGATTAAAAAACCCAAACAAATTCAGATTCAAGTTGTCCAACAAGCAGATGCGAAATTGGAATGGTTTGCTCCACAAGATTAAATGGAAATTATAATTGTAGATGTTCATTCCCTTCTTCTAATCCTCAATGCTTAACAGGTTCATTTTACTTTATTTTTCTTACTTTGGGTTGTTCTTTCCTTTTGTTTATTTTCTCAGTTATAGAAAATGAAATGAATAAAAAAAATATATAGGAGGAATGGATTCAAATGAACAAACAATATTGACAAATTTTTATAATTCCTTAACATCAAATGGAAGTTTAAATTGGAATGTTGCTAATAATTTATGTGGTCAAACTGGTGTAACTTGTGATTCTTCAAGTCCTAAAAGAGTCATTCAATTGTATTATCTCTTTCTTTCATTCTTTCTTCTTTTTTTTTTAACGATCGAATTGAATAAAATCAAAATAGAAATTTGAGTAATAAAGGACTTCAAGGATCAATCCCATTTCAACTTCTTAGTTTATCTTATTTACAATCTTTGTACTCTCTCAAACTCACTTTTTTCTTTTCTTTTCTTTTTCTTTTTCTTTTTCTTATTTTGAAAAAAAAAATGATAATAGACATTTGTCATCTAATTATTGGGATTGTTCAATTCCAGATTATTCTTTAATTTCATCAAATGATTATTTCAATATCTCTTCTGAATGCAGTAAGTTCTTTTTCTCTTCTTCTTTTCTTTTTCTTTTTTTCATACAAAAAAATCAAAAAAAAAAAAAAGAAACAAGTTGTCCTTCTAATAAATGTGTAAATGGAGGAAAATGTTCAACAAAATTAAATGGATATTTTTATTGTCAATGTGTATCTCCTTATAATGGAACTAATTGTCAATTAGGTTTGTTTTCTGAATTTTTTTTTTTTTTTTTTGCAATTTTTGTTAACCTTTTCATTTTTTGAAAAAAAAAAACCAAATAAAATAGGAGGATTGGATTCAAACGAACAAACAATCTTGACAAATTTTTATAATTCCTTAACATCAAAAGGAAGTTTAAATTGGAATGTTTTGAATGATTTGTGTGGTCAATATGGAGTGACTTGTGATTCTTCAAATCCTAAAAGGATTACTCAATTGTATTTCACTTGATTTATTGATTCTTTCTTATTTTTTGGTTTTCAAACCAATTGAAAAAATAGAAATCTCTATTCTCGAGGATTATCAGGGACAATCCCAACCCAATTGGGTAGCTTAACACAGTTACAAAGACTGTAAATATTATAATTTGATTTTCCAACTTATCATGTTTTAAAGAGAAATTTTCAATTAAATGAAAAAACAAAAAATAGGTACCTTTATGGTAATCAATTCTCAGGAACTCTCCCAACTCAACTTGAGAATTTAACATATTTACAGATACTGTAAATACAATTATTTCCTTTTTTTTCTTTCATTTCATTTCATTTTTTTAAAGTCGATTTGTAACTCTCATAAATTCAAATTGATTTAGATACCTCTATTACAATCAATTATATGGAACTATCCCAACCCAACTTGGGAATTTCACAAATTTAAAGGAGTTGTAAGAAAAGAAAACAATTCCCTTCACATTCTTTATTCCTAAAAAAAAAAACTAGACTTCTCTATAATAATCAATTAACTGGAACAATCCCAACTCAACTTGCAAAATTAACAAGTTTGCAATCTCTGTAAAACAAAATTAAATTCATTTTATTGCATTCAATAAAAGAGAAAGAAAAAACTTGAAAAATCAATTCAAAATAAACCATAGCCAACTGCAAAATAATCAATTATCTGGGACGATTCCAACATTTGTTTTAACTTTACCATCAAATACTTTGTAAGAAAACTCATTTTTTGAATCTAAGAATTGGCATTAAAATTTTTAATAGGTATCTTGTATCGAATTATTGGGATTGTCCAATTCCTTATTATTCTATTTCTTATAATGATTATCCAACAGCAAAAAGTCAATGTGGTAAGTTCACTTTTATTTTTTCTGTTCCATTAATAAAACACTAAGAAATAATATCAAAAAAAAAAAAAAAAGATTTAAGCTGCCCAGCAAATAAATGTTTACATAATGGAAAATGTTCGACAAGATTAAATGGAAATTTTTATTGTCAATGTTTGCCACCTTCTTCTGGGACCCAATGTGAAAGTGGTGAGCTTTCATTTCTTTTTATTTTATTTTTTTTCATCTTTTTGTCTCTTTCTCAATTATTGAAAATGAAATGAAATTGAAAAATAGGAGGATTAGAAATAGGAGAACAAACAATATTGACAAATTTTTATAATGGTTTAACATCAAATGGAAGTTTAAATTGGGATCTTTCAACTGATTTATGTGGTCAAACTGGAATTGTTTGTGATTTTTCAATTCCTAAAAGAGTCATTCAATTGTATTCTTTCTTTTCTTTTCTTTCTTTCTTTATTTATTTTTTCCTAAAGATAACCAACAAAATCAAAATAGAAATTTGAGTAATAAAGGACTTCAAGGACCAATTTCAACCCAATTTACAAGTTTACCTTATTTACAATCTTTGTATGCATCTTCAATTTTACTTCTCATCTTAATTTCTTACTGAAAAAACAAACTCACTAAAATGATAATAGGTATTTATCATTGAATTATTGGGATTGTGCAATTCCAGATTATTCTTTTATTTCTTCAAGTGATCATTTCAATGTCTCTTCTGAATGCCGTAATATTTCTTTTCATTTTTCTTTCTTTTCATGTTCTGAAATGAAAAGAAAAGAGAAAGAAAAATTAAAACAAAATAAATCAAAATAGAAATGAGTTGTCCATTGAATCAATGTTTAAATGGAGGGAAATGTTCAACAAGATTTAATGGAAATTTTTATTGTCAATGTTTATCCCCTTACAATGGAACCAATTGTCAAAATGGTTCACTTATTTAGTTTTCGATTTTTCTGCCAACTTTTTTATTTTGTTATAACTTATTGTTATTTTTATTATTTTGTTAATAGGAGGAATGGATTTCAATGACCAAGCAATCTTAGGAAATTTTTATAATTCGTTAACATCAAAAGGAAATTTAATTTGGAATGTTGCTAATAATTTATGTGGTCAATCTGGAGTGACTTGTGATAATTCAAATCCAAAACGAATAACTCAATTGTATTCTAATTTTTCATCAATTAGCTCTTTATTTTCTTTTTTTTTCTGTTCCATTAAACGAACAAACTTTTGAAATGAACGAAAAAATAGATTTCTAAATCGCCAAAGACTATCAGGAACAATCCCAACCCAATTTGGTAGCTTAACAAAACTACAATATCTGTAAAATTGATTTATTTTCTCTCTTTCTCTTTTTATTTTCTTTACCAGAGTTAAAGACCATTCAATCAAAACAACAACTCACCAAAATCAATAAAATAAAATAAAATAAATTCATTTGCATAGAACTCTTTATTCCAATCAACTTTCAGGGTCAATTCCAACCCAACTTGGAAATTTAACAAATTTACAACAACTGTACGATGACACATTTCTTTCATTCTTTTATTTGTTATCATATTATTGAAAAAATAAATAATAAAAATCAATAGACAACTCTATGATAATCAACTTTCAGGACCAATTCCTACCCAACTTGGGAATTTAACAAATTTACAGTTATTGTAAGAAAGAAAGAAAAAAAATTCATGAATCAAATTATTTTTTTTCCATGATATTTGAAGCCAAAATTAAATAGATATCTTTATTCGAATCAACTTTCAGGAACAATCCCAACTCAACTTGGAAAGTTGTCAGGCTTACAAAATCTGTAAATACATATTATTTCACTTTAATCCAATGAACTTTTCAACAAAAATCAATAGATATCTCCAATCAAATCAATTATTAGGAACCATTCCAACCCAATTTATGAATTTAACAAGTTTATATGATCTGTAAAAGAATTAAATTGAACTCTGGCTTTCTTTTTTTAACCCAAAATTTTAGCCAACTTAGTGATAATCAACTCTCAGGAACAATTCCAACGTTTATTTTGACTTTACCATCAAATTATTTGTAAAAAAAATTTTTTTTTTTTTGAAAATCAAACCTTTTTTTCTAAAATTCAAATATTTGAATAGATATCTTGCAAGTAATTATTGGGATTGTCCAATTCCTGATTATTTCAAACCTTATACCACCTCTTCTTCCAGTGATTATTTCACAGCAAAAAGTCAATGTGGTAAGTGTATGTTAAGATTTTATAATAAATGAAGGAAAAAGCTGAATAAAATAAAGACTCAAGCTGTCCAGAAAATAGATGTTTGCATGGAGGACATTGTTCAACAAGATCAAATGGAAATTTTTATTGTCAATGTTTACCACCTTATTTTGGAACTCAATGCGAAATTGGTGAGCTTTCATCACTTTTTATTTATTCGTTTTAATTTGTTTATTTTCTTTAATTTCCTTGTTGATGATTATTTTAAAAAAATGAAATGGAATAAATAGGAGGATTAGAAATTGGAGAACAATTTTGATGAATTTTTATAATTCATTAAAATCAAATGGAAGTTTAAATTGGGATCTTACAACCGATTTATGTGGCCAAACTGGAATTGTTTGTGATTCTTCCTTGCCTAAAAGAGCTATTCAACTGTATTCTTTCTTTTGATTTTATTTTTAATTTTTCTTTTTTTTCTTTTCTTTTTGAGCCATTTAATGAAGGCCATAAATAACAAAATGAAATAGAAATTTGAGTAATAAAGGACTTCAAGGACCAATTCCAATCCAACTTATAAGTTTATCTTATTTACAAAATTTGTATTCTTTCAATTTTGCCTTTTGATTTTCTTTTTCTTCTTTTTCTTTTTCTATTTTTTTTTTCTTTTTCTTTTTCTTTTTCTTTTTCTTTTTCTTTTTCTTTTTCTTTTTCTTTTTCTTTTTCTAACAAAATGATAATAGGTATTTATCATTAAATTATTGGGAATGTTCAATTCCAGATTATTCTTTTATTCCATCAAATGATTATTTCAATATCTCTTCTGAATGCCGTAAGCTTTCTTTCTTTTTTTTTTCTTTTTCTTTTTTCATACAAAAAAATAAAAATAAAAATAAAAAATAGAAACAAGTTGCCCTACCAACAAATGTTTAAATGGAGGAAAATGTTCAACAAGATTGAATGGAAATTATGTTTGTCAATGTTCTTCTCTTTATAATGGAATCAATTGTCAATTAGGTTCTTTTTTTTTATTATTTGTAATTTTTTTTTTAACCTTTTTTCTTTCTTTTTTCTTTTTTCTATTTTTTTTTTTTCATTATGACACCAATAGGAGGAATGGATTCAAATGATCAAACAATTTTGACGAATTTTTATAATGGTTTAATATCAAAAGGAAGTTTAAATTGGAATGTTTTGAATGATTTATGTGGTCAATCTGGTGTAATTTGTGATTCTTCAAATCCAAAGAGAATTACTCAATTGTTCGCTTCTGTCTTTTTCCATCAGAAATGAGCAAAATTTTGAATCATTCAATTAAAAATAGATATTTCGATTCACAAGGACTTTCAGGGACAATTCCAACTGAATTTGGAAGTTTAGCAATGTTAGAATTGCTGTAAAAATCTTTACTTTTCTTCTTCTTATTTTTATTTCTTTATTCTAAACTCATTATCATTCATCAAGAGAGTAATAACATATCAAATAAAATAAAAATAAAAAATAGATATCTCTATTCCAATCAATTTTATGGGACAATCCCAACTCAGCTTGGAAATTTACAAAATTTACAATCGCTGTCCGAAAAAAAAAAAAACATAATTCATTTTTTCAAAATTTTTCAAAATTCAAAACAATAAAATCATAAAATTCGTAATAATAAAAAAATAGTCAACTCCAATCCAATCAATTGTCAGGTACAATTCCAACCCAACTTGTGAATGCAACAAATTTATTTGAACTGTATGAGAAAACAATTCATTTCCTTCATTTTCTCTTTCTTTTCTTTATGTTTTTCTATTAAACTGATCACTCACAATAAATAAAACTAGCCGACTCAATGATAACCAGCTTTCAGGAACGATCCCCACTCTTATTTTGTCAATGCCATCAATTTATTATCTGTAAGCATTTTTTTTAAAAAAAAAAAAAATTAAAAATGTTTTCAATAAATTTCAAAATATGTTCAAGATATCTTGCGAACAGTAATTGGGATTGTCCAATTCCTTCTTATTCCAAACCTTTTGGTTATGATTACCCAACAGCAAAAAGTCAATGCGGTAAATTCATTTGGAGATTTTTTTTTTGAATGAGAATATGAGAATCAAAAATACTTTAATTTTTAATGAATAAAATCCCATCCTCAGATTCAACTTGTCCACCAAATAAATGTGAAACTGGAAAGATTTGTTCAATAAGGAGTAGTGGAGGATATTCTTGTTGTTTACCTAACACAAATTGCCCAACTGGTTCCTTTTTTTTTTTCTTTTTCTTTTTCTTTTCTTTTTTTTTTTTTTTCCTACTTTTGAGGTTCTAATTACAATCAAAAAAAAAAAATGAAAAGTTTTGAATTGCTCATCAAATGAAGGGAATGTAAAATGGGAAACAATATCAAATGGAAAAACAATTTATGGACAATGTGTGAATGGATATCAAGGTTTTGCAACAAGATCTTGTATTCAATATGGTTCAACTTTCTCTTGGACTCCTATTTCTGGCTCTTGTGAGGGTATTCTTTCTTTTTCTTGGTTTTTCGAAGAAAAATCAATAAATAAAACAAAAACAAAATTAAAAAGATGTTAATGAATGCTTGTCAAATAATGGAGGATGTAATGTTAATGCAAATTGTTTTAATACTGAAGGAAGTTTTAGTTGTACTTGCAAAACAGGTTATTCAGGAAATGGTTTTAATTGTGATGGTAAGAAAATCTCTCGTTTTTCTGATTAATTCCACAAAAAATATTTATTTATTTTAGATATGAATGAATGTTTAACGAATAATGGTCAGTGTCATGCTCAAGCAATTTGTACAAATACTCCAGGAAGTCGTACTTGCACGTGTAAATCAGGTTATTCAGGAAATGGTTTAAATTGTAATGGTAATTCCTCGATTCTTTTTCTTTTCTTTTTTTTCTTCTTTTCCTTTTTCTTTGACTTTCATTGATTTTTTTTATTTATTGGCATCTATTTCTAGCAATCAAATGTCCAGCAATATCAATTGGAAATGCAAATTTCTCAATCACATTGGCAGGAAATACAGCTCTTGGAAGATGTGATGATTCATATTATGGAAGTCCAACACTTTACTGTGATTTAGCTGGTCATTGGAATCAAACTATTACTGGAAATCCTTGTTCAAGTATTTTTTTTTTTTTTTCTGAACTTTTTTTTTCAGCTCTTTTCTATCTAAAATATAATAAAACCAAATAAAAATAAAAAAGAGAGACTTGGGACAGCAGAATGTCGATGTGATTTAGAATGTGGAAATTTGAGCATTGATAAATGTAAACAATGCTATTCAAATGGGGGAATGGTTCTTGGATCCAATTTAGGTGGATGTTATTGCCTTTTCGATAATTCATTTTTAGATTTAAACTCTCTTTCTATTTGTCAAAATTCACTTCCAAAATGTTCAACATGTTTTACTTGTGATTCAAGTTGCTTGAATTGTTTTGGATCAAATGCAACTCAATGTACTTCTTGTTCTCCTAACTCTGATCTTGTTACTTTATCGAATTCTGATGGTTTGCTTTTTTTTTCTTTTTTCTTTTCTTCTTATTATTAATCCATGACAAATAAAAAATAATAGGAAGTTTGAAAACAGGAGAATGTAAAGATAAATGTGATAAAGGAGAATCAAGAAATTCAAATGGAAATTGTGAATCACCAAATTGTTCAATATTAAATGATTGTTCAGGTCATGGAAATTGTTCATTTACAGAATTAAGTTTAGATTCATTTCCAGCATCTTATTGTAGTTGTGATGACGGGTATGAAGGAAATGATTGTTCAAAATTATCAAATTGTGGATGTATTAATGGATATTGTTTTATTAATTCATTTAATAATCTTGAATGCAAATGTGATTCTGGTTGGAATGGAACAGATTGTAATAACCCAATTTTTGATTTTTCACCAAAAACAGATTCAATTCTTGGTGGATCTCCAATTGAAATTATCATTCCTTCTGGAATGACAATTTCTCAAGGAGATTTAAAATGTTCATTTGGAGAAATTCAAGTATCATCCATTTATAATTCAAATAATGGAAAATTTTATTGTAAATCATCACCATATCATACTTCAGATATTTATGTGGATTTAAAAATTTCAATTGTTGGTTATCAAAATGGAGAATATTTTAAAATAGAATCTTTTTTTTATTCAAAATCAAATCAACTTATTCCAAATAGTGTTGAAACATTAGATGATTATATTTTTACGATTAGAAAATCAAAATCAATTTCATGGGATTCAACTCAATTTGGATTTGGAGATACAATTATAATTAAGTTATATAAATGGAGTTGGAATGATTTAAACCAAAACTCAAATGTTCAACCACAATTAATTGTTGTTAATGAAAATGTGACTTATGGATCAAATAATGGAAATATGGATATTACATTAAATGTTAATAACTTTATTTGGAGTTCATCACTTCATATCCTTTCAATTGATTCACTTTATAAATCAATTAATAGATTTATTTTACCAATTCAAGATGGATTTGATTATGATTCAAGTTGTCAAAAATTTGTCCAAGAAGATTCAATATTAATGAACCCAAGTGCAAGTTGTCCAACCAAACCACCAACAATTAACCCTCAATTCACAACAGATCCAAATTGTAATCAGAATATTCAACCAAATTGCTATTTATCTTCTAATTTTGATGAATGTTTAATTTACAATTTACAAGTTCAGAAAAATATTCAAATGAAATGTTGTTATTCGAATATTGGAAGTGGAAAGTATGAAGCCTCAAAAATAATTGATAATTATGGTATAGGAAATGATAGAAGTTTCCCATCCATCAAAAATTTTATTGGAGATATTTTACCAAGGATAATTTGTTGTGTTAAATCAAAGAATTGTGATTTATTTCAAGAAAAAAGAAAAGTAAAAAATGACACGAAGAAAAAGAAATCAACTTTACCTTCTTCAACACCTTCAACTTTAACATCAAAAGTAGGAATATGTTATGGAGATCCACATTTTTTGACATTTGATGAACAAGTTTGGAGATTTAATGGAAAAGGAGAATTCATTCTTTTAGAACTTAATAATATTGATCAAAATATTGTTGAACCAAATGGATTAACAATTCAAGGAAGATTTTCACAATTATCAACAAAATTAGTTACAATCTTATCAGCAATATCAATTAAAGATGGAAATTCAAAAATTTCAATTTATTTGAATCAATTTGGAAATATGAATATATTTTTAAGAGATTCACAAACACCACAAATGATTTCAATTGGAAATTCATTTATTTCACAAGATGGAATATTAATATCAAGAATTGAAGATTCAAAATATCAAATTGTTTTACCATCTTCTGGAGTTTCATTAATAATTATATCAAAATTTTCAATGTTAAATTTAATTGTGATACTTCCAAATTCATTGAAATCCAAAACAAGAGGATTATTAGGAAATTGGAATGGAAATAAAAATGATGATTTTACTTTAAGAAATGGGAATATTATTTCAACAACATCTAATTTTGAAACACTTCATTCAGATTTTGGATTGAAATATATGATCAATGAAAATGAATCATTATTTATTTATTCAAATGGAACCAATTTCGATTCATTTAATGATAATTCATTTATTCCAAAATTTGAAATTGAATTTGGAAGTATTGAATTTGAGAATCAAGCAAGATTAGGATGTATTGGATCAAATATTGATTTGGATGCATGTTTATTTGATGTTTCACAAACTCAAAACATTTTGGCATCTCAATTATCTTTAGAAATTGGAAATATTTATGATAATTTGAAATCAGATTTGAATTCACCACCTCAATTTATTGATTTAATGGATAATTATATTGTAAAATTAACAGAAGATGTTAGTATTAAATTTTCAATAATTGATGAAGATGGAGATGATGTAATTGTTAATTCAAAAACAAGTTTATTTGGAACATTAAATTTAGAACAACCAACAATGTCATTTAATTTCAAGATATCAGAACAAATGTATTTATCAAATTCAATCCCAAATTTAGAATTAATTGCAACAGATTCAAATGGTCTTTCATCTTCAACTTTAATTTCTTTTACTCTTGGTCATTTTGGGTTTGTTTCTTATTTCTTATTTTTTTTTTTTTTCTTTCCTTTTCATTAATAAAGTAAATCAAATAATAGATGTGAATCAATTGAAGGATTAAAAAATGAAGTAATTTTAGAATTGAAATCTTATTGTGTTTCAGAATGTAATGATCAATGTAAAGAAGTAATTGAAAAATATCAAAAAATGGAATGCTTTGAAGATTTGAAAGATTCAATTGGAGAATTGTTGATCAATTCTCAAAAATCATGTTGTGAATCAAATCAATTTTTCTGTGAACAATCTTCAAACCTTAGTGGAGGTGCTATTGCTGGTATTGTTATTGGATCTATTGTTGGAGCTGGAATCATTATTGCAATAGGAATTGTGATTTTTTTGAAGAAAAAGTCAAAGCCCAACCAATCAAAAAAACTTGAAAGTGATTCTCAAATTGAAATGAAATAAACGTTGAGAAATAAATAAAACGAAAACCTGATCGATTTTATTTTTTGAAGCCTAATTCGAATCAAACTTTGTGAGAGAAGTCAAAAGCCTACATCGTTCGAATCGAATTATTGTTTCAACGCACTTGATAACTAAACGAGAAAGTTTGTTTGTTGGTTTCTTTTTCTGTTAACTTAAGGATTTTTTTTCTGTTGTTGAATCTCGCCCATTCAACAGTTTTGCTCTCACCCTCATGGCGTTCAAAGCTTCTCAACTCCAAAACAAAAAAATGATTTTTTTGTAACAAAAACTTTGCAATTCATCAACAATTTTCAATTTATTTCATTTGAAAAGATACTTTTGAAAAAATAAATTGAAAAAAAAAAAAGCAATAAATAGTCGAAAGGTGTCTTCTAAAATCAAAACTCGAAGTCAAACCAAACCAAACCAAAAAAAAAAACAACTATCAGTTTTTGTTAAATAGAAATTTTTTCTTTCAAAAAACAATGATAAATAAGAGAAATCTTTTGTTTGTAGCACTAGAACATTATGATTCAAAGTTCCTATACTATCATAACAAGTTCAAAACAATGTCATAAGTTGATTCAGCTCCTCAATCAACAAAACGAGAAAGAAACAGGAAAAAAAAAAAAAATTTTCTGAAACAAATATAAAAATCAACAAAAAATCTATTAAAATTTTTAATTAAAAAAAAATTTTTTCCTTCCAACCGTTGA
>Ga0209960_1002410_pt1:0-17500 | contig 18732 bp, 14 predicted proteins | sample ThiBiot_500_plan_2_FD_183947 | JGI IMG/M metagenome (GOLD analysis project Ga0209960, IMG submission 183947) | Wastewater bioreactor microbial communities from Cape Town, South Africa - Thiocy_expt_500_plan (SPAdes) | ecosystem: Engineered > Bioreactor > Thiocyanate-remediating >...
TAATTTTGAATAATTTCGATCTGGAGATGAAGAAAAATTACAATATGCTCACAAAATGATATAGCTCGTATTTTTGATATAGAATCAGTAATATTAGCTAAAGTATAAGGAATTTTCCAATCAGAAGCATTTTGGAGGGCAGTTTTCAGAGAAGATGGTAAGTTTCTGAAAAAAAATTTCAATCAATTAATTGGAATCTTTACAAAAAAAAAAAAAAAAAAAAAAAAAAAAAAAAAAAAAATACGAAAAAATTTCTGGATCAGTCCAATTTAAAATATTATTTGGTCCATAATTTCTGAAATGATAAATCAATTCCTCCATTAATTGTCTAAATAATCGCAATAATTTTGTTTTGATGAAAAAGTGATTTTAATTGAATATTCTCGTCAGGGAAAAAAAAATTGAAAAAAAAATTACTTTCCAAGATTGAGTGTTGGTTCTGTTGCAATAATTTGACCTTTAAATCCAGAAGAAATAATATAAGGGAGTGAAAGAATATTAAAATAATTTGATATTAATATGACATCAATTGAAGATATCTCAATTGTAGAAAGAAGTGGAGGAAGTAGAGCAAGTGGAGAGTCTAAAAAATATTTATCTCCAACATTTTTCACCAAATTTTCAGATTCAGGCTAAATAATTTATATTTATTTTTTTTAAAAAAAATGGAATGAATCAAAGGATAGATTGATTTTTTTAAAAAAAAAAATACCTTAGATTGATTTTTTGAAGGATTTTCATTTGTTGAATGAAGTTCATGAGAAGTTATATATTGTGGGTAAAAATTGAGAAGAGCTGATAATTCCAATCCACAATCTATCATAATCGTCAAACTATTTAGTTTGAGTAAAAAGCAAAAAGCTTTTGGATTTGATCCTAAACAATACTTTTTTTTTTTTGAAAATTAAGACAATTAAGTTTGGATCCAAAATCAATCATTGAGCGATTGGAAATGCACAATAATATTCTTCGATCACAAAATAAAAATTGAATTAATATTTAGATTGCACAACTTTGTATATAGATTGTTTTTTTCAATAGTAATAATTGGAACGAAATCGTTCAAACAAAAAAAAACAAAAAAACACTTGATTGAAAACAACATCAAAGAAGAGATCTCAATTAAATTGTCAAGTAAAATAGATACAATAGAGAAAAAAAAGAAAAGAAATCCAATCCATTTGCATGATTCTCTTCTTGTTCAACGAAAATCATCAAAAATATTAGAGAAGATCTCAACAAGAACAAAGTAATAATCTCCATCTTACACATCACAACAATCATATCATTGCAATCCGAAGAGATTGCAAGTTCTTGATTCCAAAAACAAAAAAACAAAACTATTCATCCAAAATCTTCATTAAATTCTCCAAAAAAAAAACAATCCAACAATCCTAAACAAAAACTACAAATCAAAAAAAAAACTCAAAACAATATCCAATCCATTATGATTTGGAGTCTCCAAATATTAACATCAATAGGTTGAATTTGAATCAGAAAACAGCGTTCTTACCAACTTCATCGTCCAAAAAAAGTTGAAAAAAAAAAATAAAAAAAATAAAAACCGCCATGTTTGTGATCCGCCATGTTTTTTATTCCGCCATGTTTTTTTATTGATTTTTCAATTAGAAATTCGTTGGAAACGATGGATCAAGCAAAGTTCAATGAATCGCTCAATGTTCGACCTTCTTTATTCTTCTTTTTTCCAACACTCTATCTCAAAATTTGTATTCAAAAAAATTGGAAAATAAGATCATAAATGAAAAATTTGAAAAAAATTGAATGATTTTGATATATTGATCATGTTATTTTTTTGTTTCAAAAAAAATCTTTTATCATTGTTTTTTTTTTATTGTAATCTTTTTGAAATATTAAAAACAATGAACTTAGAACAAGAATATCATTCGAATACTTTATAGTTGATATGTTAGAGATTGTTTTTAATATTCTTATTGAAGAAGTTGAAAAATTTTGATATATTATGATATAAAGTTTTTTTTTGTTTTTTGTTTTTTTTTGGATTCAAATTTTATTTATTTATTATTTATTGTTTTTGTTTGAAATCATTTCAATAGTCCAAATATAATATGATTGAGAATATTCAATTATATGAATTGATTCCAAATGGATAGATATGATCTTGTTTTAGTTGAGATACACCCTCTTTTTTGATCAATTTAAGTCTTTGATATTTTGAGAAACACTCTTTTTAAACCTTTTTATTTTTTATAAATATGTTATTTATTTAATTTGTTTCATTACATTACATTACACTAACTCTAAAATTCAATCAAAATAAAATAGAATTTGAAACAAAGTCACCAAAAACTTGGAGAACTTGCAGAACATTGTAGAAAAATAGCTGAGGTTCAAGGAAATAAACAACAAGCTCTTCTTGAATCAAAAAATGTATTTGATTTTTCATTTTTTTCAATTTTCAATTTTAATATATAATTTGATGATCATTAGTACGCACTCCAAGCTCTTTCAAATGTTGCTTTTAATGTTTTCTCTGCTGCTGAAGGAATTAAACTTTTCTTGGAAGAACAACAAGGAGAAATAAATATTCAATCAGCTGAAATTAGTTCAATTTCTCAAGTAATATTTTTAGTTATTGTTTTAAAAAGAGAAACAAATTTAAAAAAATTCAAAAAATAGAGTATTTTGGCAAGTCAAGAAGTTATTGCAAGAACTAGAGTGAATGATTTACATCAAAATAAACAAAGACCAACAGTTCAACGTCTTGTTAAATTGAATGGTTTTCCTTTTTTTTTTTTTTTTTTTTTTTTTCTTAATTTCGTCTTTTAAATACAAAACAAGAACTCAAATTATAAATTAAAAAATAAAAAAAATTAAGAACCTCAATTTTCTATTAATGACCGAAGTGCTTTCAAAATTGATTATCGTTTATATGATAATGTTGGAGTAGGACAAAAAGAATTTTCTCTTGCTCCTCATTCACCTTCTCCTCTCTCAATGACTACAACTTCTAATGTTCAATCAACTCAAGAGTAATTTTTCCTTTTTATTTATTTTATTCAATTTTTTTCTTATTGAACACATTAATAAATGAAAATAGTGATGCAAGAAAGAGTCGTCCAACCACAACCACAAGCACATATCAAAATAGCCCATCAAATGAAGTCTTGTCCTTTAAACGTCCAACAAATGCTCCTCCAAGACCTCCCGCTGCCCCCTCTTTGCCATCACTCAATCAAAATATTCCTAGTTTACCAAATCTTTCATCAGATCAAAATCAATTTGACCCAAATTCAAATCCACCACCACCACCCCCTCCTTCATTTGGTGCTCCACCTCCACCACCTCCATCAAATAGTTCATTTTTCTTTCTTTCTTTCTTTTTTTCTTCCTTTCCCTTTCTTTGATTCTAATGTTATTTTATCATTTTTTTCAGCTGAAGATCCTACTGATCAACCTCCCCCTCCACCACCTCCTTCTCAATCGTAATATATTTTTTCTTTTTTGAAACAAAAACAATGTTCTTGAAAAATAACAATAATAATCATAATAATCAATTCTTTTTTCCAAAATAGTGGAGGATTTGTTCGTGTTTTGTATGACTATACCGCTGAAAATGAAGAAGAATTATCAGTTTCTGCAGGTGAAATGTTAGTTATTGTGACAAGAGATGCAGGAGCTGGATGGATGGAAGGTAAGAACACTGCAGGACAAAGTGGTCTTTTCCCAGCTGGTTATGTTGAAGATGTTTAATTGAAAATTTTTGCTTAATCCAAATCCTATCTATCCCCCTTGTTATATTTTTAAAAAAGAAATTAAACATCAATTTCAAGAATCAAAATTTTCAATAATTTTTTTTTTTTCAAGAGAAACTAAAGTATCAAAAATTTTTAGTTGAAAGAATTGTAAAAAAAATTTAAAAATTTAAAAAATTGGAGAAAAAGTGTGGAATGTGAATGCTGTCCAGAGACATAAGACAGAAAACTACTTTTGTTTAATTGACTTGACAAATCGTCCTTGTTATTGCACTTACGGATTAGTTCATGATGCTTTGAAAGATTGTTTTGCTTTAGAAAAGGTTCTAAATGAGTTATCTTTTGTTACAAGTTGAAGTTTGCACATTAACAGCAAGTTTTGTTTTTCTTTTCAAACTTTGGAATATCATTGATGTTCACTGGAAAGGTAATTCCTTCAAAATTAAGTTCGTAGCATATTTTTGTGACTCTCTCAGCATCTTTTCTTGAGGATGTAATGCACATCAAGATCTACAATTATTTGGAACGAGAGATTATGCTTCATTTATTGAAAATTTTGTTATGGTAGATATTTTTATTTTTTTTTCTGAGGTTTATAAATTATTCGAATTGGATCATAAATTGCGACTAAATAATTAGAGAAAGAAGAAACTATTCGAGATTGACAATGAAACAAAAGAAGGAGCGAGAAGAAACTTCAAGAGATTGGGGGAAAAATCAGATCTCTAGATTGTTGAAGCATTATGTTGAAGTACATTTTTTATGAATCCCTTTCAATTGAAATTTTAGCTGATGTTGTGATTATTATTATTACATTTAACGAACTTTATATGGTAATATTTATTTCGATTTTTTTTTTTTAAAAAAGAAAATATCTGTCATTGTTTTTAACATTTTTATTTCATTGCTTTATCAAATTCAATAAAAATTAATAGAATCAATAACTTGAATCACTTGCCGATTTAGATATTTTTTAGTTGAAAAATGTCTTCAAGAGAAAAAGAAGAAAGATTAATGTGCTCACTCTGCAAAGATACATTTAGGGAACCAAAAACATTAGGTTGTCTTCACTCATTTTGTTTGAGATGTTTAGAAATTTATATTCAAAGAAACCACTCAACTATTGATCTACCTTGTCCTGTTTGTAGAACACCTTTTCAATCAAAATCAAGTGAACAACTTGAAAATTTATCAACAGATTCATACCTTCTTGATTTACGCAATGCCCAGAAGTCATTAAATAATTTGCCAACTGTTACTCAAAAAAATAAAAAACAAAAACTCATTTGTTCAGATAAAGAAAATGAAGCAACTCATTATTGTTTGGATTGTCAAGAATATTATTGTGAAGTTTGTTCAAGACCTCATCAAACTATGAAAATAACAAAGAATCATCAAGTCGTTCCAATTGAACAAATGAATGATGAAGACCAAATTAAATCAAATTCTCGAATTTATTGTCAAATTCATCAACAAAAAGAAATGGAATTATTTTGTGATGATTGTAATGTATCAATGTGTTCATTATGTATATCTCAACATCCATCTCACAAAATCTTGGTTATATCTGATATCATTGAAAATGAAAAACAATTATTAATTGATTTGATCAATCAAGTAAGTTTATTTCTTTTTTTCTTTCTCTCTCTTTTTTTTTTTTTTTTTTTCATTCTTTCACTTTCACTTTACTATTAACAATTAACTAATTCTTCGATCAAGGTGAAACCTAAAGAGAAGGACTTTAGGGAAGGAATAACCAAATGTGAAAGTATTATTAGGCAGCTAGAAGTAGCTTCAACGACAACTCAAACTCAAATTAATCGATTTTTCAATGAGATTAGAACCAATTTCAACGATTTGACAATCAAAAAAGAACAAGAATTTTTGAAAAAATTGGATGAAATTGTAAGGGAAAAAAAGGAAGGATTAAAACTTCAAAAAGAGGAATTGAAATTTGGAATTGAAAGTGTTATTGGATCTTGTCAAATCATTGAATATTCCCTTTCTTTATCAAATAATAACAAGTATGATAATGGGAAATTGTTATCAATGAGGAAATTATATCAATCAAGATTAGATTATTTGGCAACTAATATTTGGAGAATTGAGCCAAACTATAATCCGTCCATTGAGTTTCTTATGAGTGAGATTGAAAAGGAATCAATTTATTCAAATATTTTAAATATTGGGAGTATTGACTCAAATGATATTTTGGCAGAGAAGTGTTTAATTTCAAGAAATAAGAAACAAATTATTTTCAAAGATGAAGAATTTAACTTTGAAATAATTTGTTATTCAAAAGAAGGAAATCAAATGAAAATTGGAGGAAATGGAAAGAGGTTTATAATTTATATTAATATTGAAGGGGAACAAAAGTATGAGAAACAAGAAGAGAATGAATGTGAAATTGTTGATTTGAATAATGGAAAATATGAAGTGAAAATGAAGTTGAAAAATGAAGGAAAACATTCAATATTTGTTCAATATGATGGACTGAATATCAATTCTTCACCTTTTCAAATTCAAGTATTTTTAAAATTGAAACAAAGAAATTATAATGAAATAAATCAACCAAAATTAACATTTGGATCACATGGAAATTGGGATGGTCAATTTAATTATCCTTATGGAGTAACAATTAATTTGAATGGAAATATTATTGTTGGTGATAATGGTAATCATAGAATTCAAATATTTGATTTTGAAGGAAAATTTCTTTCAACATTTGGATCACAAGGAAATGGAGATGGTCAATTTTATTATCCTTTTGGGGTAACAACTAATTCAAAAGGAAATATTATTGTTTTTGAGAGAGCTAATAGTAGAATTCAAATATTTGATTCAGATGGAAAATTTATTTCAAAATTTGGATCATTTGGATATGGAAATGGTCAATTCACTTATTTTGTCTCAATAATTCAGTTAGAACTCAATAATACAGTTGGAATTTGTGTTGATTTGAATGATAGAATTTATGCTTGTGATTTTAATAATCATAGAATTCAAATATTTGATTCAGAAGGTAAATTTATTTCAAAATTTGGATCGCATGGAAATGGAAATGGTCAATTTGAGAATCCAAGAGGAATTGCTATTAATTCAAAAGGAAATATAATTGTTTGTGATAATGGTCATCATCGAATTCAAATATTTGATTCAAAAGGAAAATTTCTTTCAATGTTTGGATCAAAAGGAAATGAAAATGGTCAATTTAATAATCCATCTGGAATCTGTGTTGATGTGAATGACAATATTTTTGTTTGTGATTACAGTAACAATAGAATTCAAGTATTCAATTCAAATGGAGAATATATCACACAATTTGGAGTGAATTATCCAACAGGTATTACAATTGATCCCAATACACTAAACATCATTGTTTGTGGAAATAATCAAAAAATTTCAATTTTTTGATTCAATAACAATAAATTCAGAATTCACACCTTTTTTTTTATGGAAATGATTACCGATTTTCAATTTATTGAGATCAACAAAATGAAAGTAGTAAAATTTATTCAATAAAATTTAATTTCTTCGAAAATTGTTTTTTTTTTGTATTTCTTGTTTATTTCATTATATTGATTAATAAAATAAAAGTTCATAATAATAATAATTCATTTTTGAACTTATTCATTCAAAAAAAAAAAAAAAAAAAAATGAGTCACGAAAAAAAAAAAAAGTATTTTGTTTGTTTTGAGAATGAGAGAATACAACAGAATGATGTTTAAAACTGATTTGATTCCACAGACATTCAACAATTGATGTGCAGAGATTATAGAGAATTATTAAAGATTCAATTTATAAATCTAAATAGAACTTTTATAAATAAATAAATTACAGCCTTCTTCTTCCAATTTGGAGCTCATCATGGCATTATTCGAAGTGAAACAAGATGAGAACAACTTGTACCTCAAGACATTCCCTCCAAAGTCTTCTTATTTGATATTTGTTATCATTCTCTTCCTTGGAATTCTTGTAACATATTACCTCTATATGGGAATCTTATTCAGTATTATGCAGGTTCATTTTATATTCCTATTCTTTTTCATTTTGTATTGTTTTTTTCTTACTTTATTATTTATTTTATTTTTATTTTATTTTTATTTTATTTTTATTTTATGATTTCCATTTCATACCACATTTTAATCCTTATTTTTAATAATTAATAGATGAGTGTTGCACTTTTCTTTGCTGTTTCAGTCCTTGAAGGAATGGAAGTTGTTACTTTTGATATCAAAAAGGACTCATTAGTTATTGAGCGTTATGGATATTTTTATTTCTCGAAAAGAATTGAAAGAGGAAAATTAAGTGAGATTGTTTCAGTGAGAATAGAAGATAAAATATGGGGTCCTAAGACTCTTTCTAGACCTGTTGTTGTTTTTGAAGATGGAATCTCTCTTCCTTTATCTTCTTCTTTTACTGCAGAATCTTTTCAACCACTTTTAAAAATAATTGATGAATTCCTTGAAGCTTTGCCTCCCCTTGAAGATGAAGAGAATGAAGAGAAGGAAGAAAAAGAAGAAAAAGAAGAAAAAGAAAAAAAAGAAAAAAAAGAAGAGAAAGAAGAGAAAGAACAAGTCTTTAATACAGATGAAGAAAAGGATAAAGATGTATAAAGCTAATGTTATATATTAAAGCCTCAACGCGAAAGAGGGATAATGTCAAACAAGGGAACAAGTTTAAAGATGTAATAAATTGAAGAACTTTGTCTTCCTTTGTGAATCAATCAATTTATTTTCCAAATAAAAACTTTTTTCAAAAACAAAAAAAATCAATAAATATAACTTGAAAATCGGATCACTCTTTTCTAAAAGTTTGGAAGATATCAAAAATCTGTCAAAATGCTCAAAATTGGCTTTCCTAAAGTAATCTTGAAATTAAATTCTAACTGCATCGTAATAATTGAAGGCCTTGCAATAAAAACTGATTCAGTCTCCAAAAATACAGGGCATGAATGAAGATTTGATCAAACGCTTTATTGTTGAGGCATCCCCCTATCCAGTTATATTTCTCAAAGATACAGAGTTCCTTCCTTTAGCCCGTAAACCAAGAATTTCAAATTCAAGCTCGATAAAAACCTTGCATAGAATCCTTGTTAATCCTAAACTCCCTCTTAAAGGATTACCAAAACAATTATGTGAGCAAGCCTATTTTCAACAATTCGACAACCTGCGACTCGTTTACATGACTCACGGTCACACTTGGATCAAAAATACTTATTATCAACAATAAAAGAGTTCATTAAACAAGCATTTGCTCTTGGGCTTCATCAGCAAGATCTTGAGGAAATTGAAAAAAAAAAAATTCAAAATTCTTTTTGGCGCCAAAATTCTCTTTTTTTGATTTTTTTTTGATTTTTTTTTTATTTCAAATCCAAACGATTCATTCATTCATTCAATTTATAGCTCGTAATAACAATCTCATGATTCTCTTTGAGATACTCTAATTCATCTTTTTTTTATAGTTCATTGTTAGAATTAACTCAATTTTCTCAAAAATTGAAGAAAAATTGAAGAAATTTCAAAAAAATTTGAATTGCCATTGAAAATTTGAACAATAATAAGTTGTATGATATTATAAGAACAATGAATTGTAATAATTGATTGTGACAATTGATTCAATGATTGATTGATTTGTATGCGATTTTGTTAACAATATGTTCATTGATAACAAGAATTAACAGAGAAAGATGAATAGGTCAATGAGAAAAATTAGTTGATGTTAAGAATTAATGAATTAATTTGAGAAACTCAAAAGGAGTGACAACTGAAAGGATCATATAGGGATCCATTTCTTAAAGCAAAATTATAATTTCTTTTGATTCTAATTTAATTGTAATAGAATTAGCATTTGAAAGACATTGCAATCAAAAAGAGAAAGAAGATATCCTTGCAAAGAAATAACTTGAATTCAGGTAAACCCCATTTTCATTATTATTATTCCTTCTTTCTCAAATATATATAGTGATTGAAATTATAATTGATATAGTTGTGATTGGCAATATATTTTCATATACATCCTCAGAAATTCAGAACATCAAAGGGTTATAAAATAAGGAAAGGAAATAAGATTTTTTGAAACTTCAGATTGTATATTGACTTGGAATTTAAATTGAATTGAATTCAATTTTGTTTTTTTTAAAAAATGAAAGAAGATGAGTTAATTCTTGCTGGAAAAAATGGATCTGTTGACAAAGTTCGTGAATTATTAAAAAGAACGGATATAGATGTCAATATGATGGATCAAGAAGATTGGACATGTTTATTATATGTATGCTATCATAATCATATTGAACTTCTTAGATTATTATTATTAGATTCTAGATTTGAATTAAATCAACCTGGAACTCATCTTGAATCTACATGTTTCTATTTAGCTTGTGCAGAAGGACATTATCAAATTATTTCATTGTTACTATCTGATGAAAGGGTTGATGTTAATAAACCAATTCACCAAGGTACAACTCCCTTTTTTATTGCTTGTCAAAATGGACATTTAGAAGTCGTCCGATTATTATTAAGTTCTCCAAGAGTTAATGTGGAAACAGTGATGCCAGATGGAAAAACTCCATTTTTTATTTGTTGTGAAGAAGGACATTTAGATATTCTTAAACTACTCCTTGTAAATCAAAAGATTACTGTGGATTGTAAAACTCAAGATGGAAAGACTCCATTTTTTGTAGCTTGTGAAAAAGGACATCTTGAACTTGTTAAATGGATGTTAACGAATCCAATGAGATTAGATTTAAACTCTTCATGTAATGATGTATCTCCTATTGAACAAGCAACATTGAATTCAATGAAAGAGTCAATGAATTTTAAACATCACAATTTTCTCCAAATTATACATTTATTAGAAAAAACTAAAGATGAAAAAAGAAAGACTCAAGATTTTCTTTCAGGTTTTATTTTTTTTTAAAAAAAAAGTTTTCGAAATTTTTTACAAAAAAATTAAAAAAAACATCAAAAAACAAAACAAAATAAATAAAATAATAGATATTTGTTTTTTAGCTTGGACACAACAATGGGATTTAGTTAAAGAAAAACTTTCTTCTCCAAAATTATCTTTTAAAGAAGAAGATGATTTTACATTATTACATTGGGTTTGTTGGTATGGGAATGTTGAAATTTTAAAGATACTTTTAGAAATGAGAGAAAAAATTAATTTCAATAAGCAAGATTTAAATGGAATGAGTCCACTTTTCATTGCTTGCAATTTTGAAGAAATTGAAGTTTTAAAACTCTTGTTGAAAGAAAGACAACTTAAAATTAATATTCAAGATAATGAAGGAAATACTCCATTTCATCATGCTTGTCGACTTGGTCAAAAAAATGTTATTGGACAATTACTTCAACATGGTGGAGTAGCAATTCGAAAAAAGAATAGAGAAGGAAAAACATGTTTAGATTTACTTCCAAATGATAATTTTGTTGTATCACTTGTTAGAAATTATGATACAGGTAATGTTATTATCCCTTTTTTTTTTTTATTCTTTCTTTGAATAAAAAAGAATGAATAACTCTTTGTAATGAAAGAATAATTTTTCTAATTTTTTAATATAATAATGAATTCAAATAGAGGAAACGTTTTTGGAATACATTGAAAGTTGTTTTCAATATGAGGAAGTGATTTTTATGGATGAAGTTTTAACAGAAGAACATGTAAAACATATCTCCAGATTAATGAGATCATCAAAGAATCTTCGAGTTTTTATGTTTATTTTTTTTTTTACTTGTTTTTTCTTTCCTTTCCTTTCCTTTTGTTTTTTTGAAGTAATTTAATTCAAAACAAAACTAACAATTAGATTAAGGAATTGCGGATTAAATTCATCAGGTGCTGCAGCAATACTTCGTTCATTGATTTGGAATCTAGAACATTTGAATACCAGTTTAAAATTTATAGAGTTTTGATTTATTACTTATTATTCATTTTAATTACAAACAAAAAAGAAAAGAAAGTATTTAAAACTCATTCCTTTTTTTTTTTTTTTTTTTTTTTTTTTTCCTTCTTCAGAATAGATGATATATTATTAAATGCTTCACATTTTGATGGACTTGAATCAATTCCAAATAATATTCTTAAAAAAGGAACAAAAGCGGCAATTATGTACTTACTTGAAAAGTATAAAGAAACAGATTCAACACAACTCTATAGAACTAAAGTTTTTGTACTTGGATTTGAAAAAGTCGGGAAATCTTCATTACTGAATTGCTTATTTCCTTTGATGGAAGTTGTTAAAATTCAAGGATTATTACAAAAAAAGAATTGCTTTCTCAAATTAGAAGGAAAGTATTTATCAAGATGTACCGACGAAAGTTATGAAGAGGTAAAAGAAGAATACACTCTTGAAGAGAAACAATGGACTATTACTGACCTTAATAACTCAGGACTTCATCTCCAATCACATGCTAAATCGAAAAATGATTTAAAAATATTTTTTGAAAGTGATGATAGAAAAAGAATTTGGTTAGAAAGACTTCGAAGAGTTCTTGGACTTTTACCTCCATCAGGAATTTATACTCAACAATATCAAGTTCATCCTTTAATATTAGAAAAATTAAAAGGAATTTCAAAATTGGATCTTACAATATGGGATTTCTCAGGTGGAAGTGACTTTTATAACTATCATCATCACTTTTTATCTCCAAGAACTATTTACTTAGTTGTTTGGAGAATGGATGAAGGAGAAGATGGATTAAATCGACTTGATTTTTGGCTTAAATCTTTGGGTATTAAATTCTTTTCAAATAAGAAAGTTATAGAGAGAAAAGGATCAAATATCCCATCTTATTACACGATTCAGAGTGGTGACCTTCAAATCTCTGTTCTCATCATTGGAACCTTTTTGGATGATTCCAAAGTCTTAAAAAAAGATTTTCAAAATCGAAGGAGTAAAGTTTTTGACCTCAGTACCAAAAATGGATTCCTTGAAACACATATTCACTACTTTGAAGTAAGCTCTGATACCCTTGATAATATTGATTCCCTTCAACGGGCTGTCATTTTTCATGCTTTGAGTCACAATTATATTGGAGAAATTATCCCATCCCCTTTTGTTGCAATTGAAAATGCTTTACCTTCACTTAGAGAACAATATAAAGATTTTCCAATTGTGAGTATCCAAAAGATTATAGATTATTGTAATTATCACTCTTCAATTGAATTTAATCAGGAACTAGTCAAAGAAGGTCTTCGAATGGTCCATGGATGGGGAGATTGTGTTTATTTTGAGGAGCCAGAGGTTTTATCAAACATTGTTGTCTTGGATCCTAATTTCTTGACCAAAAAAAAATTGTCATCCTTTTTACAATTGAGAGGAGGGAATCAAAACCATGTTACCCTAGGTGCAATCAAACACAATGAAATTGATCTCTTTTGGCAAGATTATCAACACTTGATCCCAATACTTCCCTTCTTATTTAGTCTCCTTCAAAAATTTGATGTTTCAATTCAACTCAAAACAAAGAAAAATATTATTGCTACTCAAAGTCGAAAATCTAGTAGGAAAATGAGTAAAAGTGATAGACGTGGAAGTGATTTGAGTAAAGTAGATAGACGTACTAGTGAAACGACCAAAGTGGATAGACGTACTAGTGATTTGAACAAAATAGACAAGCGTGCTAGTGAAGTGAGTAAAGTAGATAGACGTACAAGTGAAACCAACAAAGTGAATCGACGTACTAGTGATTTGAACAACAAAACTGAACCAAGTCAAAGTCTTAGGAAGAAAAGTGAAAAAATGGAAAAAATTGAAAGGAATGAAAGTGAAACAAAAATTGATCAATTTTACCAACAAAGAAGTCTCATTCCACACTTCTTACCAGAAAAAGAACCTAATTTTGAGAACCATTGGCCAAAACTACAACCTTTAGGAACTATTCAAGTTGAAAGAAAATTTCAATTTAATAAAATAATTGTAGAGTTAACATCAAGATTAATTTCAAAATTTCATGAACTTATCGTTGATGATATCATTTGGAGATATGGAGCCCTTATATGTATTCAAGATACTCTAGGATTATTTAAATTAGATATTTTAAGAAATACACTTCAAATTTCCATTCGAGGTCAAAATCAAAAAGTTTGTCTAGGCTTAATCAATTCAATTTCAACCCATGTTTCAATTATTTGCTTCAAATATTTAGGTTCAGGATTTTCTTTAGTTATTCCATCCCCATATTCACCTGAAGTCCTTCTCGATTTTAATGATCTAATTCAAGATGTTAAACTCCCTCCTAATTCAAGGACTTTAGTATGTCCTCAAACTAAAATTCCTATCCATTCTGAAGATATACTCATTAGTCTAGGTATCCTTGGTGCTTCATCTGAAGAGGAAAATACTCAAGTGATAAAGAAAAATGTTGAATCATTCAATTTTAATGAAAGTGAAAAACAAAAACGCTTTGAAATTATGACAGTTATAGAAGATGCGTTCATTCAAAATCGAAAGATTTATGTTTTACTCCAATCTATTCTTGGTAAAATGGATATTAGTACTTCTATTGTAAATAAGGCTCTTGCAATTAATAATCAAGAACTTCAAAATTCTTTTGTAAATTATTTCAATCAAATGTCTATGCATCACAAAATGGATCCACAATCTTTCAAAAAACATGATTGGATAGCTACTTCAAATAAAAATCAAAGAATAAACTATTTACAATTCTTTGGAGATTATCTATCAAAATTTAGAAATGAAGAATGGAACCTTCAAAATTCAGTTTGATTTCTTTATTTTATTTTTTCTTTTTATTTCTTTATTTCCTTTTCTTTTTCTTTTCTTTGTTTTATTTTGTTTGTTAATTTTTCTTAATTTCATTTCCAAAGGAACCTTTAATCCCAATGTTACATGGAACAAATGAAAATATTGCTTTAAGTATTGGCGAGAAAGGATTTGGATCTGCTGAAACATTTTATGAACCATCTTATGGCAAAGGTATCTTTTCATTTTCATTTCTTGATTGAATATTTAACTTCAAAAATTAAACTTCAATATTCAAAGGAATCTACTTTACAAGTAATGTTGAATATGCAATGAGTTTTTCTCAAGAAACAAAAGAAAAAGTTGTAATTCTTTCATTAGTTAATCCAGGAAATATGTATCCAGGTAATTTTATTATTATTATTATTATTTCAATTTTTATCTCCTCAACTTAATTTGAAATCAATAAAATAATTTAGTAACTGAAAGTCCCCAAAATAATCCTAATTATGTTAATCAACCTTGTCGTCCTGGATATCAATCACATTGTTTATGTAATTTTAAATTTAACTTATTTATTTCTGAATTTCACTTCAAAAAAAAAAAAAATAAAATAAAATAAAAATAAACTTTCAATTAAATTAGTGAAAGAAAAAACAAGGAATGGATTACCAGTTTCAGGAACTAACAAAGGGAATTTTGTTGATGAGCTAATTGTATTTGAACCAGCACAATGTCTTCCAATATTTATCTTATACTTGAACCCTTAAAAAAACTTAAAGAAATAGAAATAGTAATAGTAATGATAATGGAAATGAAATAGAAATGGAAGACAAAATTTAATTAAATGAAGATTCTATTAGGTAAAAATCTTTGATCATGTATGAGTTAAAATTCTTTGTAATTAGGATAGAAGAAAAAGAAAAAGAGAAAGAAAACCAATAAGAATTAGAATAAATTAATTCTTGTATTCCTCCAAATTGAACATAGTTATATTAATTATTAATTATTATTATTTTGAGATTCCATCCTCTTCTATCATTTCTTGATCTTCTTGATATTCTTGTTGTTCTTGATGTTCTTGATGTTCCTGTTCTTCTTGGTTCACTTCTTGTCTTTGATTTTCTTGTTCTTCTAATGGATAACCAAGAACTCTCTCAAAGTAAGCTTTACTAAGTAAAAAGTCTGTTGAAAAGTTTCCAGAATTACATAGATAATTGAGAACCATTTGATTTTTCATTATATCTACAAAAGGGTTGGAATGAACACCATCTCTTGATGTCGCAACAATGTTACTGGTCATAAGAGGGTGAAAATCAATGATTGGTACTTTTGCTCTTCCTAACTGGTAATAAGAAATATCATTATAAATTTTTGATAGCAATGCTGTTTGATAGCGTTTATCAGCAGGTTTTTTGGGAGGGTAATGAGCATTCATTGTATTCCAAAGAAGTGGAACCATTTTCTTCTTTTTAAAATTTTCCTCATAAAATTTGGCAATATTGTCCATTAGATCAACAAACATTTTAACATTTCCTGGGAGAGGTAAAAATTGGGAATGAGCTCCAAGATTTAGAATTACAAGGTCAATCGTTGAATTTCTTAGGACATCTTGAATTGTTTTGTTTGCATTATCTCTTGCATTTGGATATCCTGTTGAATACCACATTGAAGGAGTCCACCTATCATAGTTAAATTAAATTTAAATTTTATTTTAATTTGGAGTTTTTGAAATTTAAAAAAAAAAAAAAAAAAAAAAAAAAAAAAATTCACATACATTGAATAGAAACGAACATGAGCATTTTCTCCCTTAAAATAACGAGAAGTAAATTGAACAACTTTTGGATCACCAGCTCTTCTCATTGCTAATGCTCTTTCATAATCAAATCCTTCACTATAAATAAATCCATCACCAAAAACGACACTTCCTTCCTATAAATAAATACAAATGTCAATTTCTTGATGATTTATAATAATCAAGAAAGTAAATCTAGTAAGTCTTACTCTCCATATTCCATGAGATGTTGAATCACCAATTATTGCAATTGATTTACCAGCGATACATTTTCTAGCTTCGTCTTGAGAATATCTATTTTTGTTTAGATAAAAAAAAAAAAAAATGAATGAAATGAAATGAAATGATCATTTGAAAAAATTGAAGAAAAAAGACCTTCTAAATGTACAATTTTTTGGTTGCCACCACCTTTGAACCCATTCTCCTTCCATCTCATCGCCTAAATATTGACAAAGAGGAAGAGGACCAGTATGGGACTTCATCATCTCAGTTTCAACATTTATTGGTGACATTTCTAAAATCAATTTCTCTCTAGTAAGTACAACTTCATTTGGTATCTATAGCACATAAGAAACGAATTCATATTATAACAATTCAAAAAGAAAAAAGAAAAATAAAAATAAATAGAAATTAAAAATTAAAAATTAAAAATTAAAAATTTAAAATTTAAAATTTAAAAAGAAAGAAGAATCTTACTAAAGTTATATAGAGAAACAATAAAAACAGAGACAGAATGCAAAATGCGATTAACGTCGGAACATTCATTCTTCAAGACTTCAAAGGATCCCCCATTTTTTAAAAAAAAAAAAAGTTTTTTTTTATTTTTTTATTTTTTTTTTTTATAATAAAAAAATAAATAACAATGATAAACAACATGAACAAAATCAAATAATAAGAATAAAAGAAGTACCTTTAAACTTTTAAACTGTTATTGTATTTTCTTGTCCTTCTTCTCCTACTTCCTCTTGTTATTCTTGTTATTTTTAAATTTTTTTCCCTTTTTCATATTCTGTCACTTTGACAGGTCAATCTGTCTGTCCCAAATAAATGAAACCAAAAGTGAAACCAAAAGCTTCAAAGTCGAATCATAAATAAAAGTTGAAGCTTTACATTAAACATTAAATAGAAGGAAAGGAAATTCTATCGATGACATTCCTCTTGAAAATTTGAAACAAACAAATTTAATAAGACTTTACTGTGTATTATTGTAAACTCCATCTCTTGAGATTTTTTTTGAAACTTTCTTTATTTCGTTTGTGAATATGAGAA
>Ga0209960_1002413_pt1 | contig 18718 bp, 13 predicted proteins | sample ThiBiot_500_plan_2_FD_183947 | JGI IMG/M metagenome (GOLD analysis project Ga0209960, IMG submission 183947) | Wastewater bioreactor microbial communities from Cape Town, South Africa - Thiocy_expt_500_plan (SPAdes) | ecosystem: Engineered > Bioreactor > Thiocyanate-remediating >...
AAGTAAAGAGCACGAATAATAATACGAATTTCATCATTATTTTACTGTGAGAGAAATATGATTATCATTAGCTATATATATATATGCAATCGAATGCTTCCGTATTTATTCTCATGAAAGAAAATCCCATCACGTTTACTCCCATGGAAATCAATTTTTTTATCTAGAGAGATTATTTATTTTTTGTCTATCGGTAGATACATGGACATAACATGAAATGTCTTATTCAATATTGGTTTTTCTAACGAAGTTGCCTATGCTATAAAAAAATAGTAGTGTGTGATTTTTTTAAGGAATAAAATAGTTAGTGATAAAGTATAGAATATTTTCAGGAATCAATTCGATCGGAATTTCATGAACATTTTGTGATATAACGAATTTAAAATTATGATTTTTGTTTCTTTTAACTGTTGTTCTCGAAAATTTCAATCGATATGTTTCTACTATTCGTAGTTAAGATGATTTAATAGATAGCTTAACGCGGTAGAGCAGTCAAACGGTTATTGGAAGATATAGGTTCGATTCCTATTCTGTTTCATATGATTCTTATTTCTTTGTCTTTCATACTAAGTTATGCATATCAAGCGGAGGAGTTTTACTTGATTCATTCGTAATAGGATCTTCTACTGAGACCCTTTCTTATTCGAACTTTCATATTAAACTCACCCTCAAGCTCGTTATAAGAAAGATTTGATAGTAAAATTTTGTTTATTCTGAATTATGAAAGAAAAACGAAGTCTTTATAAATGAATACGAAATATTGGTTTGACTATAAGTCTGTTTAAAATGTAATCATTCAGTCAAGCTTCTTTAATTAATATGCCATATGGTCGAATATCTTTAGGATCAGCAACAACCCATATTTCGTTGTTGTAATGAAATGTGACACCATCAGGATTCACAGCTACTTGTAGCATGCATTTAAAATTTTTCTTTCCATTTTGAGTATCTAGTGGAACTGATCGAACATATCCATTTTCAGGAAATTTAGGATTTGGAGAGCAATAAACACCGGGCCCAAAGGCGTCAACTCTAGCCGGACGAAAGCCACTTTCATAAATGTTGGCCAGAGCATCAACACATGCAAAATTGGCGTCGGATGGCAGTTTTTTACCACCAAAATCTGCATTTGTTGCATTACCTGTGCCATGAAAAGCTCTATACCAATTATTTGGACCTTGAAATGGATGTAGCCAACTATCATCTTTGTATCTACCTATGACTTTTAAACCGTATCTAGTCCATCCAGCAGCCTGTGTATATACTTTCGTGCGTCCAGGTGGTCCAATTGGAAAAGTTTGATTTTGATTAGCAAATACATTATTACCAAGTTTATCAAACTGAGATATATCAAATGCTGGACGATATAGTAATGGATGAATTTTAAGTTTAATGAATCGTCTAAATTGTCTTTTTAATTTGTCTGATGTTTCCACTAACTCTTGTATTTTTTCGATAGATAAATCCATCACAGTATAAACGACGTTGAATGATCCAACATATACATATTTTATGATAATCGATTGTTTACTCACGCCATATGCTTGCGATAATCGTTGAATTATATCTTCAAGAACTGAGTGAGATTGTTTTTGTTTGATATTATAATTTAATAATTGAATGAGTCTCAATTCATCTCGTTTATTATGCACACGTTTAATATTTCCTAATCCTTCGCTGCTACTTAATGTTAATATAAATGGTTTACCTTCAGAATTTACATCAGACAGATTTGCAGATGCATCATGAAGTTTAATACCATGCTCGGAATCATAGAATAAACATTGTTGATTATTCTTTCCTAATAATTTATTGAAAATGTGCCATAGCGTATTGGCATCATTCACATCTCCCGATGGCGGCTTGCTTAATATCGATTGTGTGAATTCTTTTGCTTTTTTGATATTTGGATCTGTTTCATTTATGACATCATCAATATTCGGAAATGCATCATAAAATTTCTTAGTTTCATCTTGTTCATCTTCGTCTGATACCACAATATCGTTCTCCTCAATAAACTAAGAGAAAATTTTAAATTTAATACATTTTTATTGTATAACATACTCGAAAATAAATGAGTGATCGACGAATTATTTTGTTATACAATAAATTAGTACCACCTATTGGTCCAGGTATCATAAACCAAATAAGAAAAACAAATTTTGCAAGCCAATAAAGGCCAAATTTTTTAACAGAATCATATAGGAAATATTCAAGAAAATTAAATAAGGTGTAAACAATCCAATAGAGTACCCATTTCGTATCATTGACTCCCGCTAGTTCATAGACAACGTGGGATCTATCACGATATTGTAGATTTTGTTTTTGAAAATATTTCAAACTCACGATAAATAAACAGGAATAAGAAATACAATTAAATTACAAAAGAAATCACTTTTCCAACCAAAGACTAAATAGACGACAAAAATGCCGAATATATCTGAATAAAAAGAAAAACTGAAATTTTAAAGAAAAAAGTACAGATATACATTACAATAAGTGAGTTGGTCACGTGTGAATCCTGTTCGTTGTTGAAGAAATATAAAAATTGAATTAATTTGCCGATTACTATTAATCGATGTAAGTTGATCTTCGATCAAATTCATCATCTTTATACTGTTGCTAATGCTTGCTTCAATCTAAAAAAAACTTCATAATTTTTTGGAAGAACATAGAGTCTGCTGGGGGAATTATGATCAGCCATCTAAAATAGCTGGGAATATTTTCCTCGACACATAACTTCTTTTTTACGAAGTTTTAAACTGAAATCAATTACGTAACTTGATAGTCCGGACTCTGATCTATGGGACCTGAGAATATCAGAATAATCTCTCCTATCCTTATACAGAATTCCTGAATTGATGTTCTTTTGACCCTCAATCCCACTTTGCACTCAAATCAACAACGTTCGACAAAAATCGAATTATCATTGCTAGTTGCTACAAAATCGATGTTCTCTTGTTCCCGATGGGAACATTTGCACGGACTATTTTTTTCATATCGCCATCCGTACAGCCAACGAAATTTGATGAAAATAAACATGAACATAAAGCTATAACTTAGCCTCTTCACTAATACCAACTGCTGGATTCTTTGACATCCTTGACTTCCCTTGATTCCTTGAAATCACTGTTTATATTGTATATAATATGCATATACGTACGTATGGGTGGATTCCGAATCCCAAGGATTTCAGCCACTGCTGTTATTTTCTTTTGATTCTAAAGCAAATAAACTTTACAATTGAACAGAATTTGGAAAGACAATGTGCCGGGGTTGTATATCTTTAAAAATCTGTTCGAACGATGGTCGAGTTCGATGATCACGATACCAATATTTTTGGATGAGTTCCCTCAAAACAGTTGGAGTTTGTGATTTGATTCGGGGTCGATTACCCAATCGTGCATGATTGACAGCACCAAATGGTCCTCGTGCTGCGAAATTTTGATACTGACCTGTGTATGGCTCCTCTTCTTGAATAACCTCATTCAATAGAACAGCAAATGAATACACATCACTGGAATAGTCCGGTGGCATTGAAGTATTTAGTCGTTCAGGAGCCATATAAGCAGCAGTACCGCAGACTATTGCACCATCGTCAGTCAAAACCGAAGAAGCAATTGAACTGGATATTTTACCACGAAATGTGGCTAATCCGAAGTCAGTTATTTTAGCTGTATAGTCATTTGTCACGAGAACATTTGGAGGTTTCAAATCGCCATGGACGACACCGACAGTATGTAATTGAATCATTCCGAGAATCGTTCCAATAATGAGTCTCTTCTTTATTCTTCCATCGGTTATTTTAGCTTCTATTTTTGGGTCGCCACAATAATGAAGTAGGTAGCTCAAGGATCCTAATTCAACCAATTCCATAACCAAACAAGGTGGTTCCAATATATAACCATACAAAGAAACTAAGTTTGGATGTTCACCCAAAATCGACATAATTTTGATTTCTTTGATGAATGAAGTCTGCTCCTGTCTGGTGAATCTGTTTAAATATAATTCTTTGACTGCGACAGTTTGGTTTTTCCATCTGCCCTCATACACAACGCCAAATCCACCCTTGCCTAGCTCTTTATTTTTGTTAATATTCAAATCTGTATAGTGAATGAGTGGAACTGATTCGGAAATTTGACTACGTAAATCGTATTCGTCATGCTGTCCACTGGAATTTCTCATTGAGCGGCCTGATAACTGGTATTGTATTTCACGTGTTTCAGGAAGTAATTTGTATTGAGGCATTTCAACATCTTCATCGAGAGCATCTTTCACACATTTTCGAAATAGTAAATCTTTCAGTTTTTCGCAATAATAAACCAGACGTTGATCTTGGATGCAACTTGCTGATGAACCACCTTTCCATCGAAAATATTCTTGCGTTACTGCTTTCGAAGTATCGGGAGAACCATCTTTAGTTTTAGGTATCCAAGACGGGATATCGTTTCTGCAGCTTTCCGCTTGTTCCTTGACCCATTGTTTAGCAGCTGCTGTTCTCATGTCCGGAAGGCCGTTTCTTGTGACCGGAATATCGCTTGGTATTCTGTGGCCAGACAATATACCTCTACTCGCATAATTATCCATGATGTTTCTCGAAGAGCCATATCGCATATCTAGGGTGCCATCTTTTTTGTAATGCAGTTGAGAAGAGCTCGACGGTCGAGTGACGTGACTGACAGACGTAGTAGCGGCCCTCGAAGAGTTGTACCGCATGTCTGGAGTACCGTCCTTTTTGTAGTGCAATCCAGAAGACATCGATGAATAACCGCCACTGAGTCCCGATGACATTGCTGCCTTGGAAGAGCTGTATCGCATGTCCAAAGATCCATCCTTTTTATAATGAAGACTCATAATAGTTTTCAGTTAACTAAAACAATCGAAAATTCAACAGTAAAAAAAATATTGTTGTTCTTGAAGGGCTGTATAGAAAATGAAAACTTGAGCTGCGACAACTAAATGTTTATTATAAGCACTACCGGACCAGGAAAATATCGAGAGACTTTAAATGATGTTACATCTACATTTCTCAATCGACATGATTTGTCGTTCACTTACTACCTCAGCATTTTAATAAAAGTCTTTGATGAATGCATCATGATTTTACCCTTTTCTTTCCTTTCTTTCTGTTTATTCCCACTCTGCGAATTTTTTCTGTATGTTGGTGCATACATGATGTCATCGGAAGTTTATGGAAGAAAGAGAAGAACTCCAATAGGAAACTAATGTGTCATACAGAACTCTGTGTGAAAAGAAAATTTCGAATAAAAACTTGTTTCATTCACGAATAATGCTATTTATTTTGCAAGAACATGAGCATAATCGAAATGAAAAACAATAAGTATAGAGGTCGGTATTTTAAAGAAAAAAAGCAGTTCAATGTATTGGAAGATGAATTTGATTCGCCTGGAGTGTCGCTCTATCCCACTTCGTAGTGGCGTAACCAGAAATCATGGGTGGCCGAGCAGTGCCGACTCTCCCTCTCCCTCTCCCTCACCCTCAGGAACCTATCGGATCCGACTCTCGGATTGGTCGACCTGGGCGTTACAGATACGTGTGCATCTTTTGTGTTATGCGACATCAGTTTATAATGTGATGCCATTAATTTTAGTCTTATGGTGATACCTGTATGTCTGGCACTAAATGTTGATATGTACAAGTGAATTCTTAAAGCAGATGGTTTCTTTCTTGTGCGACCATATATAAAGTGCGTGTTTCATCTTGTATGGACACGATTTGGAAACATGAACTAGCCGAATAAATATCTTATACCGAGAGTGGCAGTTCGCGGTCGTGTGAAATGAATCAAACACACTCTCCAAAGAAATAAGGTTCACTTCATATAAACAAAAAAAACAGTAATAAAGCTGTCATTTCTCTATTCAGTGCATTTTCAAATTTCTTATTTTCTGAAAATATTAAAAAATTAACACATATAGCTTTGGAGTTTCCAAAGTTCTGCCGATTTTACACAGCCAAACTTTGGAATTGATCCGATGAGTAGCTTTTAAAGGTAGATCTAAAAATTGTTTTAAATATTTTTTCAGAGGTATCCAAAGATACCAGTTTTTTATTTACTCCACATGACAAAATAAATAAAATAAAATCAGAATAAGTCCCATCGCTTCATTAATTGAACATACAAAAATAGTTTTCGCTCAATTCATAAAATTTTCCCACTATTAGTGTTATTTTATTTAATTAATTTTATTTCATCTTAATAGAGATAGACTTAGCATTCTTTTATATTTACTCGATCTTAATCGATAAAAATCTCTTTCTACCATAGTTAATTTTGTTTATACCTGATTTCTATTTAACTTGACTAGAATAATCTACTATTTTCATTCAGTAAAAATAAAGTTAGTGTTTTTATACTTATACTGAATGCTGATGAAAAAATTATTTTATTCAAGAAAGTGAGAGTTATTTTTTGTTTCCTTTTTTTTCCATTCATCCTAGACGCTTAAAGTTAGTAGTTTTTATTAGCTTTCGTTCAGTATTGAAAAAAATACATTTTTTTCTATACTTACAAAATGAGAGTCATGTTTTTCTTTTGTTTATCTAACATTCACCGGAAAAAAATCTTCCGTTTAACATAAGATAATTGTGGGTTTTTTCCCACTCTGTTTTTACTTTTTTCCAATCAAAAAATGTCTTATTCCCTCGACTGTAAGGAGGGTCATATGAAAAAAATTAAATGAGTTTGTTGGTTTGTTTGTTTGTGCCAGGATAAAAAAAACATATAAACCTATTTTTATAAGGTTTGACCAAAGGAAATCGATTATGGGGAATCCGAATCTGCTGTCAGAATTGAAAAATGTAGAAATATGATTTCTATGTCTGAACACAGGTTTCTGCTATCGCGTATCCATTAACCTGTAGTATTGAGCTATTATTTCTCTTATTGACTACATTTTTGTGATGGAAATATAAAAATTGGTTGAGGTATATTGATTGTATCCGCTTGCGTTTAGGAACTAACTGAGGACAAGGAGAGACGAAACAGGAGTGGCGGCCCGAAGGGACGCCGACGACCGACGAGGAACGACTTGATATAGAGACAACAGAAATGAATACTATAGAAACAAGGGCTTTCTTTGCAGAAAATTTGAGTTAATTAATGAGATCATCAACAGTTGTCAATTTTGTGGTACTGAGAGCTAAACGATGTTAAGGATTTCATGAAGTTTGTCAACAACCCAGGTCAACCACAAAAAACAACGGTTTTAGAAACTCGTAATGGATCACAAATGATAGTTCGAACTTAGTCGTACTCTAGATAATTGAGATCGGAGAGTCTGAGTTAATAGGTAGATATTCAAAATTTTCAATTGAGTATTTTCGACTAAAAACTGGGTATTTTTCAAAATTTGGAACTGCGTATTGATCATTAGAAGGTTCATATTTTGAAAAAATAGCGATTTTTGTTAAAGTGTGATTATGTCAAATTAGATGTGAAATTTTCCGACTCTATTGGTGTACTTAGAAAACTATAATCATTTCGACCTAGCTATTCAAAAACTATTTATGCATGAGCCGGAAAAATGTGGCAGCTTGAGTCAGAAGTGGTGGACCGTAGGGACGCCACTTGAGGGTGGAGGTGCTGCTCAAAATGATGTATGGTAAAACTTTATATACGCGCACACTAATACATTCAGTCGAGGGCCAAGTGAATCGACTCTGGATGAACGTTACTTGTTTGTTCTTGGCACAACAAATAAAGCAAAAAAAATCAAGTGTAAATACCAGCGATTCCTAGGTAAGTTTAAAATCATATATTCATCATCTGACCATATTCTCAATTTCAATTGCAGATCGACATAAAAATTTCCAACAAACCACTGCTCCTAATCAAGCAGATATGAACTTCGAATAAGCATATCCTATAATTAAAATATTGCACATTTATACCTTGAATTCAAAACGTTTTTCATTTTTCTTTTCAATACAAAATTCTCTCTTTCATTCATATTTAACCGTTTCATCTAACCGATCCAAAATCACTTGTTTCATTTATTCTAGATAACATCTGCATAGACACAACAGTAGTGATATCATCGACAACTCAAAGTTTTTCATAGAAACATGAATAATCATGCAAACTTGAACTCCTCCTGGTAAATTTCCAAGTAAAACTAACAACAAATGCAACATAATGTTTACTCGATTAAAAAACTATCCAAGATATATGCATTCTTTCCGTTCCTTTTGGCCTCATAACAGAGAATACCAATGCGTCTTATATTAAATCAGCAATGTTTATTCTTTCAATCTAACATTGTTTCCAAGGACTTTCAAACTGATACAAAAACATATTTCATCAAATACCATCATGTCGTGTATGCTATCCCGCCCACTTATCAACCATCATATAGAAAAGCTTATTGTTTCTTATCATTAAATTCATCTTACAAAAATTTTCATTCAGTACACTAATAAAAACCAATACTTTCGCAATCACTTTATATTCATTCGAATTATTTCTTAGAAATCAACATAAAAGATTCACTTATTATAATTCATTCATATATATTCGATCCATCAAATCGATTTATCAAAGTTTTATACCATTCCAATAATCCTATTCATCTATACAGTACCAAATACTATATAAAAACAATTTTATTTATATCCGCATTCAACTATGAATTGTTGATCTGCAAATAAGGTAAAGCCAGTGATGAGATGAATCCGTGAGAATCGGACGAAACCGGTCATGGCAGTACTTCCTCACCCTCAACACCCTCAATTAAAGATTTCTATTTGCATATGATCATCATTTTTCTTTAGATTTTATTTGAATATTTATTGATAACATTATCTAACTGAAGAATTTACGTGTGATATTAGTTTTATTTTCGAAAGGGGAGTAAAGGTGTCTATACAAATGATGTAGGAAGAAGGATTATGTGATTAGAAACAAAAAAAAACCCAGTTTGTTTTCATGTCTACCATTGATTGATATTTATAGTTATATAAAAAAACCCAATTTGTTTTCATGTCTACCATTGATTGATATTTATAGTTATATAAAAAAACCCAATTTGTTTTCATGTCTACCATTGATTGATATTTATAGTTATATAAAAAAACCCAATTTGTTTTCATGTCTACCATTGATTGATATTTATAGTTATATAAAAAAACCCAATTTGTTTTCATGTCTACCATTGATTGATATTTATAGTTATATATGTCAAATATCACAGTGTTTATTTGGTTATTGAAAAAGATTACTAATCATTTTTGTTTTTCTTCTGATATATTTTTATTCAAAAATGTAACAATCTTTTAGAAATAAGACTTGTTGTATTAAGAAAATAAAAAAAGAGAAAATATTTGATTTTTTTTTCTCGACGTGAAAGAATTTTTAAAAATTTGATATTATAACTTTATTGATATATATGGATCAGATTTTTTTCTAATTGTCTCTCGTTTACGTTTTATGCATAAATCTGTTATTAATATAGGTGATACTCCAAATTGTGGTAAATCTTTTGTTTCAATTTGAATTCTACTAGGAGCAATACCATATTGTCCAGCTAATGGTAAAAACCAAAACCAATTATCATCTCTTAAAGTACCAAATACATAATAAACAGAACCAATAAAACCTAAAATATCTGCATATGCATAGATTTGATTAGTACCATATTCTTCTGGATGAATATTTATTTTTATATTATAAACAAAATACATTAATGTATTTGTTGTAGTCATTATATAAGCCATTGTATCTGGATCATCAAATGTGAAACCACGACCTAACGTACGTGTATATGTCAAATACCATGAAATCATCCTAAAAATTAAATAATCAAATTTTAAACTTTTATATGTCTCTATCTGATATTTATAATACCATCCAATTGCAGCACATAATTCAGTACATGATGCTGTTAATTCAATTTTATGTATAGCCATTGTATAATAACCTCCAAGAGTATCTTGTTTTGAATACCATAATGCTGACCAAAGATAAAGACCAGCTTGAATATGATTAATATATTCAGGTATTAAAACAACATCAAACCATGATCGATCTTTCCATGCAATAACATAAAGAAAAGCAACAATAATATTAACTGCAGCTAAACCTATTTAAATGAAAGAATATATATAATATAATAAGAAGAATTAAAAATTTATTTACCAATATAAATTTTATTACCATAATCACTCATAATAACAGGTTGATCAAGAATAGATATTGATTGATTAGATTCTAAAATTTCATTTGAATTATCTGATGATGTTGAATTAAAATCTGGATGAAAATCAATAATTAAAAGTGAAATTGTATAACCCAAATAAATTAAATTTGCTAACATATATCGATTATGTAAAGATTTTTTAAAACAAATTGGTATTCGTTTTCGTATATGTTTCCATCTTAATGCATCATATATTGAAGTAAATGTTTCACATTCATTATAAGGAGCTGGTAAATCATCTTCATTTGCTTTTATTTTTAAAGCAACAAGAGACATGATATGAAAAAAAATGTTATTTTATGCTTGTTAATAAACAAAATAATTATCGTTCAAATATGTACCTAACACGAAACTATAATTGTCTTTATATAAAATGAATTAATTGATAGGCGTATTATTGTAACGATTTTTGATAGATAAGATGTTAGCAGTGATGGAACTATGTTTTATTATACTTCTTTATATTATATATCGTATCATTTGCATAAAAAACATATACTTATATACTCGCTCATCAGAAAGAAACAAAAGGTTTATTAGGACAAAGGATTATGTGGATAAAGGAGGGTCTACTAGGATTTATTTATTTCTTGAGAATTTATTGACTGTATCAAGATGTCAGGACAACTTCACCATTATTTATCTAATTTTTCTATTAAATTTTTTTATGGGTGACCTATAAGATGTATTTAATTCTTTTTTTTTTTTTGTTTAGCCCCTCTCTATTTCTCTTCTCATCATTGTCGAAGTCAATCATACCAGGTCATGTATTATACCTTTTATTCGATATATATCTATCTGATATATGTTTACGACTCTGTTAGATAAATATCTATACCCTAGTCGAACTTTTTTCGTCAAGCGCTTGAACGCTTGCGTGATTCGTAAGTCCAGATCAAGAAATTCATGCGCTGAAGTGATATGCATTAAACTCGTGAGATAACTCAAGAAATTCAAGACAAGAAAAAAGCGCATGATATCCTTGTCCGTAATTAAGTTGAGCTGAAAATAATTCTCACTATTCATTTTTGAATTCAGGAGTAATATGAATTGTCTCTTTATGCTTTTGTAAAAGTATTTATTTTTCAAAATATGCAATTATATAATTAACGGTCCTTAGAAACTTCTAATTAATAATAAAAATAGATTAATGAAAGCTTTTATCAGTTGGATCATCTGCAGAATTTTTCGATGACGATGGATTTGTAACAGTCGCATTAACATTTGAATTTCTAATTACTCGTAAGACTTTATTTCGTTTGTCATCATGTTTGAGCTGACGAACTGACTCTTTAACAATTTGCCATGCTTCACTTAATGCTTCTGTATCCTGCAAACTTTTGTCTCGCTTTTGCATTGCATCTATAACAAAAATATATATTCGTATCTTATTTTTAGGAAAATAAGTACTCACTTTTCAATTCTGTAACCTTCTGTTCATCAGCTAGCACAATATTTGTCTGACTAAGAAACATCAGCGCATAGGCAAGAAACACAAGCGCGTAGCCAAGAAACTCAAGCACTTGAACAAGATGTCCAATATATAACTTAGAGTTGCACAAAATATAACAAGAAACTCAAGCACATCAATTTTTACAGTACCCTCAAGACTTGACTCAAGATGTGTCCATAGCACAGGACAATCAGGCTCAAGAAACTCAAGATTTGCCAGCGCTTGCTTAAAAAAGTTCATCTAGGGTTTTATGTATGTATTATTCTTAGGACACCCATTAAATCATAGTTGAACGAACTCGAATCTGATATGAGATTTACTACGATACATCAACAAAAAACATTGCAGAATTTCTTGGGAAAGCTGACAAAATTCAATTATTAAGTAAAAGCGAATAGGATTCTTTTTTCTTTTTTTGTAAACACTAGAAATAGAACGAAACTTTACTTTACGTTCTTTTCAGCAAGCGTACAACAAATGCATTTTTTTGAAAATGTGCTCAAGTTGCACCTTATTCATTAACAATAAATAAGGACATTATTGTGTGAGTTGTTGACGCTGAAATTTCCAGCAAAATAACGATATTTTTCGCCGAATGAAAGAAAGAAAAAAACGATACTTTTCGCTGAAATACAAAAAGAGAGCAGCAAATATTCACCATAAATTTGATGTTGGAATGAAGACATACTTGCATTAGTAACAAAACGAAGCGGCGAAAGAGAAAACAGTAAATGTATAGACTTGACGTCTTTTTCTACTAGGAATTCTTTAAACAAGTTTACTGCCATCTTATCCTTGACTGTATATTTGTTTATATGCTCTAACAGAAGCTTCATAGACACTTATTATAGATTTAAAGTTTTCTAAAAGTTGAGATGTTTGAAAACTAGCTGAATGCTCAATGAAGTAGTATGATTTCTCATTCTAGGAACAGTCATTCTCTCTAACAACATCGGGCTATTTTTCCGTGATGATGTTTTCATCGATGTTTCACGATTTTTTCATTACTCTGACCGGTGTATTATTATCAAATAGAATTTAGAATTTTGTATATCAAAGAATATTATCATTATAACGAGTGGATGGAATAGAGTTTTGAACAGAAATCTATTAGTGATACGGTAGAATTCGAGAGTGAAAGTGAGTGTTGTAAATCATTCTTTGTTATGTGCGAAGAAATTCATAAAATTCTGAATTCTGCATATCCTCATCGATAGATGAGAAACCAATTGTCAGAGTAGTGAAACGCCGATAGACACATAGTCATGGAAAAATTTCCTCGGTGTTATTAGGGAGAATGACTGTACTATATGAAAAATATTCGATTCAGTAATGTATTATCTTTTAATATTTGTATTTAACACTAGATTTTAATCATTTTATTTGTGTGAGCATAACTACATTTCAATTAAAACGAATTTCTTCCGTTGTTACGCGATGCTAAGTACTTTACACGGTTCGCTGTGGTCTACATTAAACTTGCTCTAAACATTACGATTGGCAAATGAAATAACGTTCGTTCTTTAGTATAGACAAGTTGGAAAAAAACTAACTCTTACATAAATACAAATCGAAACACATATTTTCAATAGTAGTTCAACTAAAAACGATATAATTTCAACATCAAATGGTTCAGAATTATCTACTCATCTGGTTGAATGATAAGACCGATATATCGAACAACGATTCTGAAATTGTACTGTCACAATTGCGAAACATCTGTAACGACGTTCACTCATTTACAAATGTCGATACATGTATTGATTTTTTGACTGAAATTGATGATCATAAGGCATTTATGATTATTTCTGAAGTATTATGCCAACAATTAGTACCGAATATTCACGAAATATCACAATTAGAAGCCATATTCATCTATTCGAGTCAACAACTACAAGATGAACAATGGATTCGAAAATGGTCGAAAATAAACGGTGTCCATACGAGTATTACAACCATTTGTAGAGATCTAAAACAAGTCATGAAGCGATACGATCAAGATTCAATTCCTATGAGTTTTGTTGCAACTACTGATGGTATGTCTGATGATGATTTGAATCGCTTAGAACCATCTTTTATGTACACTCAAATATTTAAAGAAATATTTCTCAATATGAGCCATAGTCCATTATCTATATGTAATTTTACAACATATTGTCATGGTAGAAACGATATTTCGGCAAATAATATAAAAAAATTCCAGGAAGAATATAGTTCTGATTTAGCTATTTGGTGGTACACGTATCCATGCTTCATTTTTTCTATGCTCAACGATGCATTACGTACTCTCGAATCAGATACGGTCATCAAGATGGGCTTTTTTATTCATGATTTACACTATCAGATAAAGAAACTTTATGAACAACAATATCACCAACATAATCGTGATGTATTCGTTGTCTATCGCGGACAAGGATTATCTAATCAAGATTTTGAAAAACTCCAAACAACCAAAGGCGGACTTATTTCCTTCAACAATTTTCTCTCTACTAGTGAAAAACGAGAAATATCACTTTTCTTCGCCACTTGTTCACTATTAAAACCTAACTCAATAGGAATTCTCTTCCGAATAACGATCGATCCATCAATTTCATCAACTCCTTTTGCTGTCATTGATGATGTCAGTTATTTTAAAGATGAACGAGAAGTTCTATTCTCCATGCACTCCGTCTTTCGTATTGGTGATATTAAGAAAATTGACGACGATAGTCATCTGTATGAAGTCGATCTGAAATTAACTGCTGATGATGACCAACAACTTGGAAAAGTTACTGAACAGATACGCAAAGAAATATCTCCGGATTCAGTAGGATGGTATCGAATTGGTCAGTTACTAATTAAACTTGGTCACTTTGCTCAACTGGAAAAAATATATTCCGATGTACTACACGATACCACAGATGATGGAGAGAGAGCGATTGCCTATTATCATCTTGGATGGGTGAAATATGCGCACAGTATGTTCGAGGAAGCAATATTATTTTATCAAAAAGCATTGGAAATTTTCGAAAAAATTCTTCCTCCAAATCATATTTTCTTGCATAATATAAACAATAACATTGGTGCGGTGTACGTCGACACTGGAGAATATTCAAAGGCATTAGTATTTCTCGAAAAAGCACTGGAAATGAAAAAGAAACTTTTGCCTGCTAATGATCAATTCCTAGCTCATGCCTACAATAATATTGGTATGGTTTATGATAACATTGGAGAATATTCAAAAGCACTTTCATTCTACGAAAAAGCATTGGAAATCAAGGAAATCACGCTTCCTGTAAATCATCCTTCATTCGCTACTCTCTATAATAACATTGGTATGGCGTACGAAAAGATAGACGAATCCTTAAAAGCATTACTTTTCCACAAAAAGGCACTTCACATTCGTGAAAGAACTCTTCCATGTGACCATCCTGATTTCGCTCAATCTTACACCAATATCGGTGTTACGTACATTAAAATCAAAGAATATTCCGAAGCATTACTAGTTTTGACGAAAGCAGTTGAAATTCGTCAAAAAATTCTTCCACCAGATCATCATTTATTGGGTCTATCCTATCATAATCTTGGTACAGTAACGTATGAAATAGGAGATTATTCGAAAGCACTTTCATTATTCGAAAAAGCAGTTCAAATTTATGAAAAAACTCTCTCAAGAAATCATCCTTTAAGAGCTACTACCTACAACAATATTGGAGATGTACTCTTACAAATGAAAAATTATGCAGAAGCATTGTCATACTATCAACGTGCTCTAGATATCAGACAACGTTCGTTGCGTCCAAATCATCCTGATCTTCAGGATGTACTTCTAAAAGTCACATTGATGAAGACGTTACTATAGTTAATTGTTAAGCATTTGCATAGAGACTGAGCCTCATGGACTCCTAAGATATTCTGAATCATAGAACGTATTCTCGGTGATGTTTGTTTTTGATTTATGATATTAATCGATTCCATAAAATTTCTTTCCAAATTTTTTTGATGCGCTGCCTAAAAAAATACTATTTTCAGACCCACATATTCAAGATTAGTTATACGTATAATTAATAGAAAAGTGCGAAATCTTGAAACTTCTGTAAAAAAAGAAGACTCTCTCATACCGTCCTTCTTTGCTTTCCTGCTCTTCCTATTTCTACTATATTTATTGGTGATATTTATTTTTTCGTCATTATTGCCGCATCGTTGCACTTCATCCATCTCAAGCGCATGGTTTTTTTTCGAATATATTCGAACGTTGATGAAGAAATGATTTCTCATATGTGATGCACTTTTGAAAGACATTAATATTCATAAAGAAAGCAGTAACACAAAATACTACTCAGATATTAATAAATGCGTAGATGAAATAAGCGACATGGTTGATACAGATATATACTTCCTTGTTAATTGCAATACAATGCTTGACGATGATATTAATAATTTAGTCAGTATCTTACAACAATTTATACAAATTCGTCTGATTTACATTTTGTATTCTCGTTCTATCATTCAACAATTGCAAAAATATTCGAAAATCCGACAACTTTTTACAGAACCGACAGAGCAACAAATGCAACGTGAAATAAGGACATATGGAGAACAGCTTTCTTTTGAATTCAGTGTGATAAGTGAAGTTACAAAGCTCTCATACCAGACAAATAATGAACAAGAGGCTAGTATCATGTACATTCAGCTGTTCAAACGCATTCTTCTTGATACAGATTCAATAGACTCCGATCAGACGGAGAAAGAAAGAATGGAGATGATCACCTATTGTCGTCGGATTCATACAGAAGTAAACGATCAATCAGCTCTTGCTTATCTGGATAGATATGAAACTAGTCGGGATTTATCTCCTATTTGGTGGTACACGTATGATCCATTTTTTTTACAGAATGTTAAATGAAGCTTGTCGTAATCTGAACTTTGAGACCATGTATGTCATGCGTGGGAGGACAACAGCTAAGCAGAAAGGCTTTCAATGAGATAAAAACGAAGGTCGATGGTCTTTTGTCTATTCATAGTTTTTTTTCTACAACATTAAATTCCAATCTTGCACTTGTATTTGCTGGAGCAAGGGATGATGCAGATTATATTTCGGTGCTTTTCGAGATAACAGTGGCAACATTCAATACGTGTACCATTCCTTTGGCAAAAATCGACTCTGTAAGTGTATTCGGAGACGATGAGCAAGAATATTTGTTTTCTTTCGGATGTATCTTTCGCATTAATGCTTTAACACGTCGTTCTACTTTTGGAGACGTTTGTATCATACAACTCACGCTTACTGCTGATAACGATCCTGATTTAGCACATTTCTTTGAACACATATGGACTAACGATATGCATAGTAAGAGTCGTCTAATAAAATTTGAACGACTTATGCTCGATATCGGCGAACCTCAATTAGCGCAAGACATTTACTTGTCTCTTGTGGAAGAATCATGCGCTCGAGAAGACTTGAATCTCATTTACCAGCAACTTGGCTATATTTATCGGATGCAAGGCAAGTACGATTTGTCTCTTGTTCTGTACAAGCAAGCACTTAATTATAATATAAAATGCGAAGAAGATGATGGCCATTCTACGATTGTTAATTTGTTTGGTATTGCTCAAGCATACGGTCTCAACGATAATTGGATTTCTTCTCTGGAATACGCTCAACAGGCTCTTGCTACAGCGAACACATACAGCAAGAATGAAGAAGAAAAAGCACACTGTCTACATATTGTGGGTATGGCTCTGCTTGAACAACAACAATTAACTGAAGCTATTGAATACCTTCAACAGGCATTAGACATACGGCACCGTATCTTGCCACCTTTGCATCCAAGTTTGGCTGTTTCCTACAATGATCTCGGTTCAGCATACAAAAAGCAAGAGCGATACGAGGAAGCACTATTAGCATATCAGAAAAGTCTTGAAATTCGACACCGCTGTCTGCCCGCAGATCATTGGACATTCGCTGTTATCTTCAATAATCTCGCCAACGTACTCTATTGGTTGGAACGAGACGATGAAGCACTACAGTTCAATGCACAAGCAGTAGAACTTGCCACTCAAACGTTGGGTACGAATCATCCAACAACAGAAATTTGCAGGGAGACATTTGATGGAATTTCGGCTGACCGTAGAGAAACTTAAGATATTTAACATAATGATCTACCAGTTTATTTCATTCAAACAAGATGTCATCTTCTGCATAAACTAAAATAAATTGAAAAAAAACAATATTGTGCTGCCTTTTCACAACGGACTGCTAATAAAACTTATTTAGGTTTTAATTCTACATTATTTGTTTTACATCATTATAAAATTGATACAACAGATTATTGTCATGTTCAGTAACATTAACTCAAGCACGTATTGCTCCTTGCTGTTATCGACTTGATCCATTATGTAATAAAAACTACTAAAAATTCAACAAGAAACACTTCCTCTCGTGCACTTTCTCATTTGGAATGGTCACATGAACGAATGCTCGAAGGCACTTTCGTTTTTAGAGAAAGCTCTGGATATCTTTCAAAAATTACACACTTCAAATCATCCTGATCTGAAAAAAATGGAAAGAAAATCGTGCTCGAGTTCAATAAAAAGCAATAGAAATTTAATCATAAGATTTTATGTGAACTTTATGATCACATTATATATTCGATGCTGCGTTTATTTACTAAACAAACTGTCCGAAAGGATCGTGTAGTTTCTATACGTACTTACAAAGCTCAAATTCAACAGTTACATCATGATGGAGTCGATTACAATCAACAATCAGTAGAAATCAAGTCCGATAAACATATTCGTCGTTGTACATTCTATAAAACAATTTGTCCAAACGTACGTACACTGGGCAAGCATTCAATGTTAATCCACAATTTTCATAATTAAAAGACACTAACACTAATCTTGCTTATCAGTTTTATTTTATAAAAATAATCGTATTATCTTCACTCTCAATCAATAGATTTGATTTTATTAACGAAAAATAAAATAAGTAAACAATACGAAAATGATTGTTTATTTGCTATGTTAAATGTAATTGTATCATAAAAAATATTTGTGACAGACGGTA
>Ga0209960_1002414_pt1 | contig 18714 bp, 27 predicted proteins | sample ThiBiot_500_plan_2_FD_183947 | JGI IMG/M metagenome (GOLD analysis project Ga0209960, IMG submission 183947) | Wastewater bioreactor microbial communities from Cape Town, South Africa - Thiocy_expt_500_plan (SPAdes) | ecosystem: Engineered > Bioreactor > Thiocyanate-remediating >...
TAGTCCTTTTCCACCTTTCACCAATCAGAACTCAATAATTCAATTTAAAAAAGATGAGTAAAAAGAATGTGTGTCTAGGTCCAGGTTCAGACAATTATAAATTTTATAACCAAAATTATGCAAAATTTTTGGTGTTGTTATGTGAAAGAAAAAAAATTTTTTTTGTTCTTTTTGTGTTTTGAATGAACCAATAATAAAAATGAAGGGAACAAACACAAAAAGAACCAACACTTTTCTTCAACTTTTTTTTTACAAAAATCTAATATGAACTCTACATTTATTTTTGATTCAATCTTTGAGTTAATTTGATTCATTAATTTAAAAGAATTTAAAAACAAATTCTTGTTTATTTGTGTGTTTATTTATTTTATTTTTGTTATCTTTAAATTCAGGAAGAGGGGAAAAAACAATATAAATGCAGGTGCAATTTATTTCGACTCATGTCGATGCTCTGATTGGTTCAAAATTTGTTTCAATTCATTTTCATTTGATGATAAGTCAAACCAATCAAAAGAGAACCCTGCAAATCGAACCCGAGATTTCTTTTAGAGGTGCGATTTTTGTCGGCTTTCAATAACTAATGAACCCAATCAATCAAACAATAATAAATGAATTGATCTTCAATCAATCACGAATTCATTCATGAAATTAAATCAATCAATGATTTTTTATTAGATTTTACTTGTTGTTGAATTACAATTCTCCTGTCCATTTTTCAATGAAAGAGATTTTCTCACTTTCACTTTGCCATTTGTTCAATAGTCTCACATTTGTGTTCTCACTCTCATTTGATTGTCTTGGTTCGCATAAGAGTGAATATTTGTACAACCTCGCTTCATCTTGAATGTAAACAAGACCAAGACAATAGGTATAACAGCTTTGATCGATGGGGATCTCATAAGGATTGTTTCTGAAGAGCTATTTTTGAATTTTGGTTTATATAATTTAATTATATAATTTCAAGAAAAAAAAAATATTAAGAAATAAAAAAATACCAATATTCTATTTACATTCTCAGAAAGCATTCTCAGTTTTCCAAAATTGATTAAACCATTTTCAAGCCGTTTAGGATTACCATCATTTGCAAAAATTAAATCTTTTAATGCAAGACCTTTTTATTATTTTTATTATTATTTTGAAAAAATATGAGAAGTTGAATTAAAAGAAAAGAAAAGAAAAAAAGAAAAAAGAAAGATTACCAAAGAAAGGAATAAATGTTGCATGTTTCTTTGCTTCAATTTCTCTATAAGGTGCATAATTTCCCATAGGATTCATTGTTTTTTCAATTTCATGAAGAACTGTTAAAGACCTACTTGATAAACCCTGCAAAAAAAAAAAAAGAAATTTTAAAATGAGGCATTTTTCAAAAAAAAAAAAAATGAAATTATGTGAAAAATACCTCCCAGGTTTTTTTTAATCTTTGAACTGATGAATGATTTAATCCTGAAACAATTGCCATGATCGTATTGTAGTTATTTAGATCCAATAATATCTATTAAAATCATTGTTTTTTTTTTCAAGATAATAATCATCATAATAAATTAATAAATTAATAATATTACCCTTAAAATATGAACAAATTTTTCGACAATTTGAATTCTTTTTTTGATTGCGGGTACTGTACAAATTTCTGTTCCAACCCAAAAACTCACCTAAAAAAAAAAAATTTTTTTTTTATGAAAAAAAAAGAAAATATAATATCAAATTAGAAATATTCAACAAATAAATATATCATAAATAAATAAACAAATAAAAAATAATAAAATAAAAATAAATAACCTGGTTAAATCGATTAACAAAATTAGTTAAATTTTCAGTTAAATCTGTATCTTTTTGTTCTCTAGGATCTCCCCATAAGTAAATCATTAACTCTTGAGGTTGAACTTTCTTGAAAAACTCGAATTCAATCAATGTTAAATGTTTCGCAATTAAATAAGGATCTAGGGAAAGGAAATCAACAATTCCGACATTAGAAGTAATAGAAGGCATCATAATTTGTTGTTTCTTTTCAGCTGATTTTCTTTCTTCAAGTTCTGAGTTTTCAGTCTATTTTAAAATTTGTTAAGTATTGTTTCATTTTTTTTTTTTTTTCTGAAAACATACAAGTTTTTTTTGAGTTGTTTCGATTTGTGCAGCAAGATTTTTAATTCTTGGAATTTCTTGAATTGCAAAAATGAACGTGCTTAAATTTGCAAGCATTTTAGGTTCTTTATGAAAATCAAACCAACAAGATTCCATCCATTTTTTTAAAAAGTTCACAATTCTATTCATAAGTAAGTAAAAATGCATTTTTTTAAAACAAAAATATTAAAAAAGTGATACCGATATTGAATTCTCCATGCCCATTTATCAAAATAAACAATATCCTCTGGAGTTGGATTTGAGGGAAGTTTGATATTAAATTTAAGAGGGTTAAAGAAATTTTTATCGAAAAAAAATGAGAAATATTGTTTTTTCTTGAAGAAAAAAGAAAAAAGAAATAAAATTTTGAAAAAAAAAAAGTTTTTGAAAGGATATCTTTGAAATAAAAGCTCAATTAATTCAATAGGTTTTAAAATATGACGGAAAGTTAACAAAAAGGTTCGTAAGTAATCATGATCTAAATTAGATTTGATTCAATTCTCATATTATTATTAGAGGTTAGAAGAAAAAAAAAACCTTGAGCATCCTCATTTGCGAGTCTTTCTAATAAGACACCTACAGTTGCAGCATGTACTTTTGGTTTTCCATCAATTACCTTCATTATTAATACAACCTATATTTATTGATTTATTTATTTTGATTCTTTTAATTCAATTGGATGAAAAATAAAAAGAACCTCTTCTCCTTCATAAGTTACAAGAGTATCACCTTTTTTCACAGGTTTTTGATCACTAGCAAAAGGTCCAAGTGCAAGTTCTATTTCTATCAATTTTATTTATTGATTTTTGTTTCTTTTTCTTTTTCTTTTTTCATAGAAATAATAATAAAAAAAACCTTCTGCTGATGGTTCATCGGGTTTTTTTGGGAAAAATTTTGATTTTGAAGAAACAATAGGAGCAGGAGTTTTGAGTCGAATAGTAGGATATCTTTCTTCTTTATGAGAATCATCTGAGCTCTTTAGTTTCCTCATTTTTTGTACTAATTGATCTATAATTTGATTGCCAAAGAATTACTATTTTTAAGACTAGAAATAAAATAAAAAATAAAATAAAATAAATAGAGAAAAAAAGAAACCAAGTTTTCCAGCACCTGGGTTTTGAAGTAAAATTGTATGATGTTTTTTCATTTCTTCGGTTTCTGAAACAAATGGTGTCAAAAAAGCAGCTAACAAGAAATCCTCCTATTATTTTAATTAGTATTTTTTCTTTTCTTTTTTTTTTCTTCTTCTTTCTAACCTCTAATAACAATTCATTTGACTTTGAAAGTTTCATTTCATGTGGTTTATTATCCTCTGGCTCAGATTTTGTTGGTGTTTTTGGAGCTTTTGGACGTTCTTTTGGTTCAATATCTATATTTTCCTTGGGATACCCTTGATGTTGATTATTTTGAGATGGATAATCCTTTTCATGTTCATCATGTTTTTCTCTAAAAATGTGTTGACTTTCTTTCTCAAGTTGTTCCTCGGTTGCCAAATTATCTCTCACCCATTCATCATCATTCACTAATCCTGAAACAGAAGCAACATTTTGAAGTACCTCAGACTTTTATTAGTTATAATTAATTAATTAAGGATGTTTTTTAAAAAATAAGATAAATGAAACAATAAAAAATGAATTAAAAAAAAAAAAAAACCTCAGCAAGTTGAGTATTATCAACAAGTTCTCCTTCTTTATAATAACAACTTTTTCTATTTCTGGTTTTTAAAGTATTTAAAATAAAAGGTTTTGAATCAAAAGAGGTTTTCTCTGATGGAGTGGTTGGTAGTTGGTTGGGTGAAGAATCTGGATGATATGATCGACGTTTTCTATTTGAATTCAGAAGAAGAAGAAGAAGAAAAAAAGGTCAAACAAATAAAAAAAAAGTAAAAGAGAAGAAAAATTGGGAAAAGAAAAAAGGAACATGTCCATAACTGTCAAATCATGAACAAATCCCAATGGTCTTGTAATTTCTAGAGTTCAATTGTTTATTTTTCGAAGAAAAAAACCTTTGAAATAAAACTTTTAATATACCTTGTGGTTGTTCAATTCTTGTTTCAAAATTTGATTGAGATGAGTTAGAATTTGCAACACTTGCCATATACTCTTTTTTATTTTTTTTTATTTTTATTTTTTTTAAAAAATCATAATTAACTTGATTTTCTTGTTAAATTTTAATCTTTAATTAAATTACCTTGAACTGATTTTTTAACTGAAGTTAATAAACTTACTACGATTTGAGAAAGCTAGAAATCATAAATAAAATAATTCATCAATGAATTCACTCAATAAGATAAAAAGAGAAAGGATTTTTTTTAAAAATAACTCACTTCTTGAATTAAATCAGCCTCTAAAGTTTCTTTATGTTGAACTTTTCTTGCAAAATCAACAAACATTTCAGATGATTTTTTAATATCTGCCGTTTTCAGACCTCGAGGAGAAGTGATCATTCGTACACTTTAATTATAAATATTTTGATAGTATTAAGATTGTTTATCATCTTTCTTTCTTTTGTTTTTCTAAAATTTAAAATTTCAAACCTTTCCATAATTGAAAAAAATCTTGACAAAATTCCTTTTGGATCAATAACGGCCTCTTTACTATATTTGACTAAATTTGTACAAAGTTGAACAAAGACTTCAACATCTTTTTTAACTAATTCAATTTCATCTATCTATTTACACAAAAAAAAAGAAGAAAACATTAATTATGAATTTTAAACTTTAAATTTGTTTTTGTATAAATTGTTTGTATAAATTTTTTAGGAAGGAAAAAAAAAAAAAAATGAATCATACAAAACTTTCAGATCTCGTTATAGGAGTTCGTGAAGATAAATCTGGATTACTTTTTGTTTGACTTAAAATACCTATTGAAGCAATAGATTCTCGAGATGAAGGATCATGAGTATTTGAAGAAACATAATATCTAAGAGAAGCTGCAAGTTCTAAAACTGATTGATAAATAACTTCATCATAATCAATACCATCTGGTCCTATCAGAATTGAAGTTGGTGACTTTTCAAGGAGCTTAAATAAATAAATAATTAATTAATATTCAATTCAATTCAATTCACAATTCACAATTCACAATAAACAAAAATATAAACAAAAACAAAATGGTAAACAAAAAATTACTAAGAAGACAGAATTCTTTAATTCAACAGCTGCAGAACGAACTTCATCAACATGGTCTTCAGATCCCACCTCAGTTATAACCTTCTTAATTGTTTCAAGAATTAAAGCAAGTTGTCTTTTAACAAGCATAGCTTCTCCTCTCGCTCTACAAAGTGATAACAACTGGTTGGTTTCAAGCGAAAGGGAATTCAACAAAGTCGGAAGGTGCTCCATCCTTTCCCCACTTTCGAAGCGTTCCAATTCTATTATAATTAATTAATTCGTTAATTGGTATAAGTTATCAATGTTCATAATTGTTGGGTCAAATGATAAGAAGAATAAGAATAAGAAGTCAACAGGAGTTAATGTTTTTCTTTTTTTTTTGTTTTTGTTTTTTGTTTTTTCATGGTTTTTTTCTTTCAAAAAGTTCAATCTGATGAATAGAATCTTTTTCTTTTTTATTATTTAACTTTATTTATCTATTAGATAGATGATATTTGATGTTTTTGAATGATTATCGATAGAGATTTAGATGATAAGTGCAAAAAAAAGAAGTTTTTTGATAGTTTTTTTTTTCTTTTTTTTTTTTTTTTTTTTTTTTTTTTTTTTTTTGTTTTTTTTTTTTTTTTTTTTTTTTTTTTTTTTTCGTTTTTTTTTTTCGTTTTTTTTTTGGAAAAAAGGAGAGGTTTCGAGGAATTCATTTTTTCTTTCCCAGACTTTCTGAATGGGTGAATTCATTCATTCATTACTCCCCTAATCTTTCAATTTCAAAATTATCAATCTTCATTCTATTCCATTCAATTCAATAAAAAAAGAAAAGATTTTCTTTCAATTTTTTTTTTTTTTTTGTTGAACTATCTCTTTTGCAATTCCATGTGGGAAGCTACAAAAAAAAGTTTGTTTCGACTTTGAAAGGAGTTGATTCGATAAGAGACTCAGACATTTTTGAACTTTTTGGTCCCTGCAGTTTTCGAACTACATGATGAATTGTGAGATAGATAATGGAGAGATCACGATGTAAAATGACTAGAATCGAATCTTGATCTCAAAAAAATAGTTCCAAACCTTTATGTTCAACCAACTTGTTTTTTTTTAAAAAAGTTTTTGAAAAAAATGTTTTGTTTTCAACATTTATTAGAAATACAAAATAATCTCATCTCATCAATTTGCAGATCTTATGAAAAACCAACAAAGCTAGGAATTGGATAGATGGTAAACTTTCCAGAACTTTGAAAACCTTGTTGTTTAATCAATAAAGCAGATTTGTCGAATGTAAACCTGAAGCTAGAGAAATTTGGTGTCCACTACGAAAAAAGCGAATTTTGATCCTAAAATTAAATAAATAAAATAAAATAAAAATAAAAATAAAAATAAAAATAAATAAAAATAAAAATAAAAATAAAATAAAATAAAATAAAATAAAATAAAATAAGAATAAAGAAATACTTGACTCCACTATTTTGATGTAGGGCGAGAATGAAAGAAAGATGGACAATAGAAGAAAGTTTATCTTATTATATTCAAAGTGGACTAACGGATGAACCGTATCAAAAAATAAGAAATTCTTTTTTGCAAAGTGATATTCTTGAAAAAAAGATTAAGAAAGCCAAGCTCCCCCTTGTAAAAGTGAGTGGCGACTCAAAGATTTCTTGATTTTTGCAATGAATGATATTAAAGAACACTTACCATCAACTAAGAGTGAATGATTGCCAAAGTAAATTTTTTAAAAAAAGTTTTAAGATAAGAATCACCAATATTAATAATACATTAGAAGCAACATCATTAAACATTACTATGTCCAATTTAAAGAAAAGTTGAAAGCAATTGCCAAAGAAAATACTCGGGGAAAGAGTTGGGGAATTCCTATTTATTTATAAATTTTTATAATTAAAAAAAAAAGTTTTAAAAAAAATGAAAAAAAAACACTAATAATAAAAAGTAACTATTACAAGGGGCTCCTAACTTGTGGTTTGAAGCATTCTTTATGCGAGTCCAATGGCCCTGGGAAAAAATGGGGAATTCAATTATAAAAAAAAGGCTGGTCACATCTCAATGAATGTCTCAACTAAAGGAGATTCTTATAATTTGGCCTCGTCAATTGGAAAAGCAATGAATCAATGTTCAAAGAGCAAAGTGTGTTTCTGCATTTTTTTTTTTTTTTTTGCCAAACACATGGCTTGAAGAATAATTCCAAGCATTGGTGTGTCCTAATCATTAATGTCAAAGAAGAAGATTATTACTATTACGATCCTTTGTATCAACATTCTTCGGAAATTCGCGACATGCAAGTGACTTCTTTCTTGATTCTCGTATAGAAAAACATAAAACAAACATGGCGAAACGGTTAAAGCGGACAGAGGAAGAAGAGAATGATTACACAACGCCTTCAATACTGTTGAATGTTAAGTCAGGATTCCAATCTCTACTTGCAGAAACACCTGTAAATGGATCCATCATTCATATTTTTTATATCCTTTTTCATATTTCATTTAGCTTCATTTTTACTTTTTTGTTTCAATTTTATTTTATTTTTTGCTTCAATTTGAATTTTCTGATTCATGAAATATTTTTTTTTGTTGATTTTAATGTGATTTTTTTTTTTATCAAAGGTTTCAAATCGCCAAAGGATATACTCTGGAGATGATAAATCAAATCCACTTTTTACTCCAACATTGGATTTGTTTTCAGGTATTTCAATTGACTTTAATACAATTTCTTTGTTATTTCTTGGATTCAAAAAAAAAAAAAAAAAAAAAAAAAAAAAAAAAAAAAAAAAAAAAAAAAAAAAAAAAAAAAATAAAAAAAAAAAAAAAAAAGTACATTAAATTTGGAATCTAAAAGACAGAGCATTGAATTTGAACAACAAAAAAATCAATTTCTTCAACAATTAAAGCAAATGGAAGAAAGAAATCAGGTACAGTAGATTTTCATTTTTTATTTTTTATTTTTTTTTGAAATTTTGGAACTAATGAATCAATTAATCGAACTTAAAATTAAAGAAATTAGAAAAGGATCGTAATATTTTAGTTGAGGAAGAAACAAAATTTAAAGAAACTAAACAAGAAATGGAACAAACACTTATAAAAAGTCAAAGAGATTATGAAACAAAATTAACAAGTTTTCTTAGAGAGACTTCCGAGTTAAAAGAGAGTTATTCACAATTGAAAGAAAATAGTCGAGCTCGTGAGAGTTTACTTCAGAATACAATTGTGGGATTAAAGAAAAATCTTTTAGATTTAGAGAAAGAAAAAAACCTTCTTGAAACTTCACAAGTATTATTTATTATTTATTATTTATTTAATTATTTCCTTCTTTTCTTCCCTCTTTCCTTCAATTCTTAAGAACTACTTCCCCCTTCAAATTAGATTAAAGAAAATCAAACTGAAAAAATATTGGCTCAAAAAATTGTAAGTTTAGAAAATGCCCTCATAACCTCAGAAGATAAAGTTAAAGAACTTGAATCTAAGATTAGATCCTATGAAAATTATGAATTTATGAAGAAAAAAATTGATGGTATTCTTTCTTTCTTTTTTTTTTTGTCAGAAAAAATGACTCAAAAATTATGAAAACATAGACCAAATGAAATATTATCAAGATCTTGAACATTCAAATGCTTTATTATCAAAAGAAAACCGTCTTCTTGCAGAAGCATCAAGAAATAGTGGACTATTAGCCGAAGAGAAAAAAACGTACTATTTTTTAAAATAAATAATGATTGATAATATCCAATTTTTTTTTAGATTGGAAGCAAAGGTATCCCGTTTGGAAACACAAAAAAATGAATACTTACAAATGGAAATGAAATTATTAATGTTAGAAAGAGAAAAGGCTGAATGGTTTATTGAATTTTATGAATAAATTATAAATAATATCAAATAAAACCATCAAATCAAATTCAATTAGGACAAGCTATTTACAAGAAGGAGATAAAAAAGATTTTGGTTCTCCAAAAGAGTTAGCAAGACAACTTGTTGTAGCTCGTCAAAAGAATCTCCATCTTCTTGAACAATTAGGCACTTTCCCTACTGAACTAAAACGAAAAGAACAACAATTAGAAGAATCTAAGAAACAAATTCAAAAAGTAATTGAAGAAAAAAACCATGAAATGCAAAAATATGAAAATGATAGAAAAACTCTCGAGAAATATAATCTACTTTTTTCCCTTCACCAAAAAGATGTCGATTTTTTGAAAGCTCAATTGGTTTTTTTTTTTTTCAATTATTCCTTTTTTTTCATTTATTTTATTGATTTATTTAAAAAAATCATTAGGATGCTTTATTTGAAGAAGCTTCATTAACTGGAGAAATAATTGATCAATCTAAACTTCAAAGGATTAATATGTTAGAAGAGATGATTTTGGAATACAAGGCATCATTATCAAAATTTCAAACTGATATTCAACAAAAAGATAATGAACTTTATCAACTTCAAAAACAACTTATTGAATCTAAATCTAAACTTCCAACTGAGTTTGTTCCTAAAGTTGATGATTCAGCCAAAGAAGGTAATAAAATTTTTTATTTATTTTCTTAAATAAGAAAATAAAAAAGAAATAATAATATAAATATCAATAATATAAATTTAGAAAATGTAAAATTGAAAGATGAATGTGAAATGCTCAAGAAAGAGATTGAATCATTGGAACAACAAATATTCATACTTGAAGAAAAGGTTGGTCGGGGAGATTTTAATCCAAAGACAACAAAAGTTGAATTTTCTTTGTTTCTCTTTCTCATTCTTCATTATTTCTTTTTAATTTATCTCTTCTCTCTTTTCCCCCCCCCCCTCCCCCTCAAGGTTCTCCATATGTCAATCAACCCAGATAGTATTGCACAAGAGGAGAAAATGAAAACTCTTCAAAGTTTGAAAAAGGAAAATGAGCAATTAATCGCAAAAATTGAGGAATTGTCAAAGATGAAATCAAATACTGAGAATTCAGCTCAATTTTTAAATGAGACTTCTTATTCTACTCTCAAATATCAAACTCTTGAAAAAAAACTTCAAGAATCCGAGTTGAGAATGCAAAGATTAAAAGAAGTTTGATTTATTTAAAAAAATCTTTCCATTTGAAATAATTATTTTTATTATTAAATAATAGGCTTTCAGCAAAAAGATTTTGGAGTTTCGAGAAGTTTGTTACAGCTTGACTGGGTATAAAATTGAAATGTCAGATAATGTGTCAGTTTTAATTTCTTTTTTCTACTTTTTTTTTCTTTTTTCTTTTTCTTTTTTCTTTTTCTTTTTTCTTTTTTTTCTTTTTCTTTTCTTTTCTTTTCTTTCTTTTTTATTAAGACTTTTCTTTTCTTTTTTTTTTGTTTTGTAAAAAAATAGATATAAATTAAGTTCAATGTACGCAGAAAGAGAAGCTGATTGTTTGTTATTTCAAAGAGATAACTCAAGTGCTATTCAATTACTGGAAACTGATTACTCAAAAACAATCTCGCATATTATAAACAGATTTATGCGGAATAGGAATTCAATTCCAGCGATCTTAAGCCTTTTAACTCTTGAACTTTTTGAAAAACAAACATTTGTGTCATGATTTATATATTTGATATTTGAGGAAAAAAAAAAAAAAAAAAAATATTTTTTTATTTTTTTTTTTTATTTTTTATTGGAAAGAAAAAAAAAAAAATGAATGCAAACAATTAATCAATCCTTTTGGTGTAGTACAATGATACATCAAACCTAATATAATTGGACATTCTTTTTTTCTTTTTTTCTTCCATTTCCTTTCCCTTTTTTTGTTTTTTCAATACACATCATAGTAACTTTGGATCCACTAATTAATTATTATATTTGTTAGTTTTAAATTTTCAAAAAAATAGTTCAAAAAAAAAAAAAAAATGAACTTTTTTTGCGAATATAGATTTCATCTCCATCATGAACATTGTAAGAATAAATAGGTCTTGTTGGAGGAATATTAAAATCTTGCTTTCCATAATGTCTTTTTGCAGCAACATCATAAAGTAATAAACTTATTTGTGAAGGTTGCAGATCAATCTTTTTTGCTAACTTATTTTTCAATTCTCCAACTGATTCTTTCAAGACAAGGCGACAAGGAAAAGAAAAATTTGTTTCTTCAATAATAACTTTGACTTCAACATGAGTTGGAGGAGCCAAACTAATATTAACTAGATCAGGAACATATCCATGTTTCTTTTCAAGTTCAGAATAAATTGGAGGTTTTGTTGAATAAGTTCGATAAAAACGAAGGAAAAATCTATTGTGATTATTTTGAACTTTAAAATCAAAAAGAAAAGAATCTATTATCAATTAAAAGAAAGAAAACCTTTCTGCATCTTCTCTTTCGGTACTTGAAATTTGACTTGAATTAAGAGACTTAAGGCTAGGAATTCTGGCAATAGTAAGTTTTCTTCTTTCATCTTCTGGATATTCTTCCAAGAAAGTAACTTTTGTCAGTTTCAAATCCAATAATGAAGGGAAACAAGATAACGATTCAATGCTCTCCCATCCAAGAATATTTGTTTCATTCAAGACAAGAGAAGAAACTACAGGAAAAGAACTTTTTTTGTCATCATTATAATGAATTGATGTAATTGGATTTTGAAGTAGAATTAAACTTGAGAGGGAAGGGAGATTTGATAATTTCCAAAACTCTGACCAATTTCCAATATCATTATCACCCATATGAAGGAGATTTAATTTTGGTAATTGAATTTCTTGAAGCTCAATTGTTGAATAATGATTTCCACTCAAATGAAGATGTTCGAGTTCAGGAGTAAACTTTAACATCTTTTGAATATTTTCCCAAGAAATTGAACAACGATTAAGCACAATCTCTTTTAATGAATTAAATTCTGGAAGGTCATTACTATCAATAAAAACAGGAGAATTTTGAAAGTCATTTCCACTCAGATTAAGGAATTGAAGAGAAGGCATTCCTTGAAGTATTGTAGTCACAACATTCACATCCTTGAACAAGTTTTCAGATATATCCAACTCTTGACAATTTTTTAAAACTGAAATATCATGAATGAAATGAATCATTGCTTTCTCAACTCCAACTCTCATTGGAATTCTACTTCCATATTTCTCAACAGCAACTGTTTCAAGACTTCTTGGTCCTTCCTCAATTTGTTTGATTTCTTCTTTTTCTTCTATTTGAAAATTGATTTTTTTAAAAAAACAACAAAAAATCAAAAGAGATAAAAAGAAAATGAAATGGAATTTTTTAACCTTCACCTTCTGCTTCTAATTCATTTCCATTCCAACTAAACCACATAGTTGTAAAAGACATTTTAAAGCTTTAAAAGTTCAGTAATTTCAATAGAAAATCAATAAAAAAATAATCAAAAAAAAAAAAAAAAAAAAAAAAAAAAAAAAAAAAAAAAAAAAAAAAAAAAAAAAAAAAAAAATTGCAAGTATTTATACCAAAAAATTATTTTTGATGATGTGTTCCAAAGGAAAACAAAACAAAACAAACAAAACAAAAAATAAAACCAATAAGTAATTAATTATAACCGTTTTTTCACTGACTTTGCCGACATAATATTTCATTGATTAAAACCAGTCATATCATTAACTTTCAACATTTCAAGAGTTTAAAGATTTTTTTTTTCATTTGTGTGATTGTAAACTTTAAATTTTCTCTTGAAAGAGGAGAAAAAAGAATCATTGCAAAGGGGTCAAGTCAAATTTTTGTTTGAAATTTTGGAACTTAAGAAAATTAACACGGTTTTAATTTTCTAATTCAATTGAATATTAATTTCCTTGATCTTATAAATATAATGACAACAATTGAACATCTTGTTTTAAAACATTATTTTGATCACTTCTATTTTTTTCTTTAAAACTTTATGTCAAAAAAAACCCTGCAAAACTGACTTCTTTTTTTCGTTTTCTTCTTATAATTATTTTTTTATTAGGTCTCCATCTCTTCAAGAGTAAAGATTGGGAAGAAAAAGGATAATTATAATAAGCCTCTAGTTTTTTGGACTCAAGCTGAACCTCAAAACAAGAGCATGCAACCTGCAGGAAAAAAAGCCATCCTTGGTTTGATATTCATAGCCCTCTGTTTCATTTTCTTTGCAAGTCAATATCTTCAGAAAGAAAATGGTCCTGCTTTAACGATGGTTTTTTTCTTTCTTTGAATTATTTTCTTTTGTTTCACTTTGCATTTTTTTTTTTTTTTTTTTTTTTATTTTTTTTTTTTTTTTTTTTTTTTTTTTTTTTTTTTTTTTTTTTGTGAAAAAATCAATTTCTTATTCTCCTTAAATGAAATTAAATTAAATAGAAAGAATTACTTCCTGATCGAAATGATGATGAACCAATAAATGAAGAGGATTTATTCTCTGAAGTAGTTGAGGATGATGAAGAAGTAATTAAAGTTAAAGCAGAAGTTGAGAAAGTTAAAAAAATAGAAGTGGAAGTAGAGAAAGTTCAAGATAATAATATTAGTAAAGAAAATGTTAATCAAAAAAATGAAAAAGAGAAAATTAATCAAGAAGAAGAATCTCATATTTTTAAAGATGCATGTGCTCCACATATTTTTTTTGATTCTATTAATGCCACACCATCTCCTGATTTAATTAAGAAAGTACAATTTCAAGCTCCAGATTCTAAAATTGAAGATAAAGCTAAATTTTGTGCTCCTCATGTGTATGCAGAATTAAATACTGAACCAAGTATGATTTTTTTTTTCATTTTGTTTTTGTCTTGTTTCTTTTTTTTTTTCAAAAAATCTGTTAATTTCTTCAAATGACAACGTTTTAATAATATTCAACTTTCTTTGAATTTGAATTCAATTTCAAAAAAAAAAAAAAAAGAAATTCCAATGTGTGTTTATACAAGAGATCAAGATCAATATGTTTCAGGAGCTATTATGGACGGACATTTTTGGGATGAACATGGTAAACAATAATAATAATATTCCCCAAAATTTATTTATTTATTATTTTAAAAATCATTAACATTTGTAGGAATTAAATTGATGGATGAATACCTCAAAGGAAAAGAAAAAGGATTATTTATTGATGCTGGAGCAAATATTGGACAATTTTCATTTTATGCTGCCTCTCTTGGACACATTGTTTATGGATTCGAACCACTTAGTCTCAATATAGAATTAATTGGGAGAACAATGAAATTGAATTGGGATAGAAAATTACATGAAAAAATCAACTTATTTCAAAATGGACTCTCTTATAAACCATCTTTAGCAACAGCAAATGTCCCTCACAATAATAAAGGAGGAACGAGTTTGAGAATTCCAAGAATGTTTGAATCAGAAATCCAAACATTAAAATTGGTTATTTTTTTTCTGATTTCTTTTTTTTTTTTTTTGAAATAAAAAAAATTTAAATTTCAATTTTAATTTAGGATGATTTTCTTCCCTTAATAAATTCTCAACATAAAGACCTCAAAGTCCTTGCACTTAAAGTTGATATCGAAGGATTTGAACCTTTTATGTTCGTTGGTGCAAACAAATTTATGAAAGAAAAATTACCCAAAGTTTTAATTATTGAAATTCAACCAAGTAATTGGGTAGGACACCAATGTAGTGTAGCAAAAACATTGATCAGTCTCATGAAGTTTGGTTATCGAGTACACAGTGGAGGACCAGAGCCATTCAAAACTGAAGCAGAAATTTATGATTTTGAATCAAGGATTAAATTTTCAAACACTATTGATATTTATTGTGTTTATCCATAGACTTATGATTTTGTTAATTCTAATTTTGTTATTTATTTCTATTTGTTCTTAAAATTACAATTATTAAAATTTAATCTCTCCATCGAATTTTCTATTCATTTTTTATTTTTTGATTTGTTTTATTTTTTTTTAAAAAAAAAAGAAAAAGAAAATATAAATCTAAAAAAAAAACTTACAGGATCTCTTAAATGTGCATCAATCCGTTGTAAAAAGAATTCTCCTGTAGGACCTCTTAAATGATTTCCATTTCTATATTCAAGTAACTTTCCTCGAAGTCTTAATTCAACAAGGGACTATTTTTTTTTTTTTTTTTTTTATTTTTTTTTTTTTTTTTTTTTTTTTTTTTTTCAGATTATTTTTTTTTTTCAGATTATTTTATTTTATTTTTTCAGATTATTTTATTTTATTTCATTCTTTTATAAAATAAAATAATCTGAATAAATAAAAGAATGAAAAAAAGAAAGTAATGAAGATTGAATAATAATAACAAAACCTCAATGACCACTTCATGTAATTTAATATTCTCACATATCGCATATCTTTTTGCAGGATCTTTAATTTCACGAGCATAAGTAGCTTTTATTATGATTTGAATTTTTATTATAAATTTTTATTGAGAATTTTTTTTTTTTTTTTTGTGAGTTAGTTATATTACCAATAATTGCTGGTGGTGCACCATTTTTAGCCGTCATCATGACCAAGGGTTCAAAACCAATCGCAGATTGAAGTTTAGACGTGAACATAGCCGTAAAACTCTAAAAATGAAATAAATGTTGAAAAAATCAAAATTCAAGAAAGAAAGAAAACCTTATTTGTAACAAGATCTTGGAATGCTGGCCAATCTTTAAGTTTGGCTCGTTGTGTTAATGCAACCCAGAGATAATGTTTTTCACTTATCTTTATATCATTTTGAGTTAATTTTTTTCTTCTTTTTTTTGAATTTTTAAGTAAAAAATTACATCAAATTTTTTTCTAATTCCATTTGGAGAACTATCTAAAGATTCATTGGTCGCAGTATAATGATAAAATGAACAATAACCAAGGGTTTCAATTAATGATGTATAAAGAATATTTTTTCGAGGGAATCTAACAAAAATTTCATCATTTTGAAGAGCTAATTGTGCGTCATGGGACTAACAGGGAAAAAAAAGAAAGAAAGAAAATTGGTTAATTGAGGATAAAATTGAAAATAAAAAGTAATAAAAAAGTTAAAAAAAAAAATTACTTCAATAGTAATTTGCCTTTTTAATAATTCAATATGGTTTGCTAGATGAGGTTTTTCATAAATAAAATGTGTTGGATTTTTTGTCATATATTGTAAACATTGTTCAAGTCCAATTAAACGAGTTGTTGGCTATTTAAATTAGCTTTCAAAATTTTTCAAGAAAAAAGAATGAAAAAAAAAAAAAGACGTTTGGGATTCGATGTGCTCTCCACCATAAAAACATTCCTTCTTCATAAATTCTTCCCAATGCACGATTTAATTTTGAAATTTCATCAAATTCATATCGTCTTTTCAAATAGGCTATTCAATTTTTTTTTAAAAAAAAAAATCCAATACAAGAATTGGAAAAAATAAAGATCATACTGAGATAACAATTTAATGCAAGAGGTTTTGATTGGAGAATATGACAAACTCTTGGATATTTTAATGTGTTCTAAAAAAAAAATTTTTTTTTTCATGAAATCCACAGAAACAAAAACCAAACCATCATAAAAATTGTTAGGTCTAAAATTGCATCACAGTCTCCACATTCAATAGCATAATCTAACATTTGAATTTTTTCATCAAGTGATTTAAAACGATGGAAATCATGGCTCTAATATAATTTTTTAATTTTTTTTTTTTTTCATGAATTTGTGAAGCATGGTAAAGTGTGTAAAGAATTAATGAAAAAAAAAAACTTTGTTTGCCATCATCAAATCAACGCATCCTTTTGGAGTATTTCCTTTTGAAATATCTTTTCGGATTTTTGCAAGCTGGTCTTTCAATTCTTGGTTTTCAACTTTTTTTTTGAAAGTTAAAGTTTGAATTTAAGATTTAAAACTTATAGAAAGGGAAAAACCTAGTAGTGATTCTAAATAATCATTTTTTTGATCTGGGGATAAGTTAGAAAAAGATGATTTCGTTGATTCTACTAACCTAAATTAAATCTAAATGAGATTATTTTTTTCTTTTTCTTTTTTTTTTTAAAAATCGAAACAATATTGAAAGTACTTTTGTGATCTTTGTTCGAATTCCATATCTCTTTGTCCAAGAATTCGACCAGGTTGTGAACGACTTTGCATTGTTGAAGAATCTTGTTGAGGTCCTTGATTTTGTTGATTGTTTGATGATCCACTCAATGGGTGATTAATTTGTTGATTATTTGATTGTGAATTGAGTTTTTGAGAGTTTTGTCTTTCAAGATAATTTTGATTTTGATTTTGGGAAGTTGTTCTTTGGAGATTATTTTGACTTTGAGATGAGTTAATATTTTTGTCACTTGTCATACTTTGTTGTGAGAGGACTCTTTCCTTCATAGCTCGAACTCCTTGAGGTGTTTCATTTTGACCACGAGAACTGGAACTTGAACTTGAGCCTACATCACTTGTTGTAGTAGTTGTTGTTGTCTAATAATTTGTTTGTTTGTTTGTTTGTCTGTTTGTTTCATAATAATTGGATTGAAAAAAGAAGAGAAATCTCACATTTGGAACAAAATCATCATTGTTGATATCTTCAGGGAAAAGGTCATTTGGATTAAACTCAAGTACAGACTTTACCAAGTCATCTAATTCAGAACTTTCTGGTTGAAGTGTTTCAGAAGAAGCCGGTTCTTCATCATCAAAAGGGTTGTAATTCTTCTTTGGTTGAGAACTCTGAAATATATTTTAATTGTCAAGAAATTAGTAATAATAACTTTTTTTTGAATGTTGAAAATATGGTATTGTTGAAAGAAAATCACTTACTCCTGACATTGTTTGAGTTATTTACTTTACTTGGCTTCAAAACACTAAATTATATACAAATTGCTTTGCCAAGTTGACTTCTTTTTTTAAATAAAAAAAAATAATTAAAGTTAAGATTATAATTTTATTTATTGAATTGAATTGAAATAAACAGTTGTAAATTGTAATTCAGTTCAGTGAATACTTATTTAATGAATTTTAAAGGTTTAAAGTTTTAAATTTTTTTGGATAATTTCATTTTTTTTTTTTTTGAAAATTTGGGAAGAGTTCCGAAGTTTTGTGATAAGTGAAAACAAATGTTAAGATCTTTCGATATTTCTAAACTCTTTCACAATATAAATATATTTGAAGATTGAAATATTGAATTCAAATGAATTTCAGTTCGAAATATTTATTTTTGAAATTTTTTTCGTTTTTTATTTCATCCTCCAAACTTTGAAATGATCTCCAATTAATATCAAACTACAGTTCATTCACAAATTTATTCAAACTTTAACGAACCATACTAATAAGTTTCACACACACGAACTAACTATCCTTCAAGAAGTTCAGAAGTTTCAAGTTGTATAATAAGACCATATTCTCATTTTTCTTGGCCAACTTTCATTGTTTTCTCCTTCTCATTCCTTGATTTTTCACGTACTTTTTCTTGAATCAAATCATGATTAGAATCAACTCCAAACCTTGATGTAAATAATTTGATGTGAGTTATTAAATTTGATAATAGATTTGAGTGAAAAATCTTGTCGTAGCTCATTGGAATCGTGAGTTGAGAAGTTGAGGAGTTGGAAGATTTTTATAAGTAAAAGGATGACGAAGCAAAAATTTTTTTTTTCTGTTTTTTTTTTTTTTTTTCAAAT
>Ga0209960_1002416_pt1 | contig 18701 bp, 10 predicted proteins | sample ThiBiot_500_plan_2_FD_183947 | JGI IMG/M metagenome (GOLD analysis project Ga0209960, IMG submission 183947) | Wastewater bioreactor microbial communities from Cape Town, South Africa - Thiocy_expt_500_plan (SPAdes) | ecosystem: Engineered > Bioreactor > Thiocyanate-remediating >...
CATATTGTGAAGATACTCAATTGTTTTAAAAACCGAACCGAAAAAGTTAACGCGTTTTACAACTAATTGATAAATTTCAAAACTTTGACTAAAAAAAGTTCCCCATAATATACGTGCTGGGGCTATAGTGAGTAATTTAGGTTATTTTGGGTTTTTGAGTTCCTTGATCAAGAATAGAAACTAGACTTGAATAATCCTAAAAGTAAAGCTACGACAGCAATAATGGTAAATTAGGATAAGTAAATCTTGTTATATACATATCTTACGAAGCTGCGTGTGTTAAATTTAAAATAATCTCGCTTTTTTGTGATTGACATGACGTTAGAAATTTTTGACTTATTTTATTTTTCAATTCACTATTACCAGTAAATATCAATAGAAAGCCATCTAATTCGCTTAAAATCTCGTCGAATATCATTTTTTTGGGCTATTAATTTGACCAAGCGATTTAGTGCCGGTACAGATGACGGAAAAGGACTCCAGTTTTGTGGAGGTACAAAAACAAGCTAGTATAACGATTAGACTATATTTTCTATATTATTGAGATTTGATCATAATACGTTGGAATTTAATGGCCATACCTAATCCTGCTGAAACACGAGCCCGAAAGCGCTATTTTTATATTAATTTGCTTATTAATTACATTTGCTAATATTACTACTTAGCCGCGAAGACAATCTATAGTGAAAGAAGGCTGGATTGCGCGCAAAGCGGAAACAGGAAATCCAAAAGACGACAAGCTTTCATGGTACACATTAGAAGACACGGAGTATCTATGCGCTTGGACAGATGAGTCCTGGCGAGGCATGAAATCTGCGAAATTAAAAACCTGTATCCCGTTGGAAGGATCTCACGTTGATTACACGGTAAGTTTTGCACGGAAGCTCAAATTTACCGATTATTATTTAATTAATATACTACGTTTATTTGCGGGTTTAATATTTCTATTCCAATTAAAATGCTATTGCAAAATTTAACAGATGTACACACCAACGATGTGATTTTGCAGTATAGAATCATAATCTTTGGGTCTTTTTTGCTCGAGTATTAATCTCAATTAACTCGGAAATTTTGATTTTACCGGCAGCTGGAATTGAAGTCCTGGGAACTTGTGTTTGATCTGTCACGAAATTTAATGTTGAGTTATAACTGTTAGAAATATGGCTTTAATATTTGGTAGCATGGTCAATTTTAGTATTTAATAAGAAACGGCATTCTTTTTTTAAGATGCGCTCATCCAAAAATAGTCCATTAATTTTGCTGAAATTAGTTGTCTGTACTGTAATTAACAAATGGTCATTATAGGACAAACCTTTTCCAACGATTACCATCAAAACTAAGAGCAAAAAAGTTATCCATTTGTATGGACGTGGCGCGAAGGAATTAGTAAGTTGAAAACTGGCCTATTTAAGTACTTACGATAGACACAACGGCGATATTAAGACAATTTGACTAATATATCAGTTATATATTGTCATAACGGATATTTTCTATTTTTAGGAACAATGGCGGGATGGATTTTCAAAACTAAAGGATTCGTCTAAAACAATCAAAGAACGAATTAAAGGATGGAAAAAAGATTCGACAATATCGTCGTTTGGTAAGATTCAAACAAATATATTTAATTACAAGTCAGTTGATCAATACATTTTTTGACCCTGGATTATAAAATAGTTCCAGACGGCGATATTACCGATGAAGAGTTGGAGAATATTGATCCTCCTGGTATGAACGATACAATTTAAATACGTTTATATTTTTTAAGAGTAATTACGCTATATTAATGCATCTATTTTTAGATCTTAAATATATTACGTTGAGAACAGTTGATGGCAGAGTTTTCTCGTTTCAAAGAATTTTAGAAAACAAAGTCGTTATGGTCGTTTTAATACGACATTTTGGATGGTAAATTGCCCATGATTTATATAGTGTTTCTATAAATACTAATATTATTCTATTTTTTTTGAAGCATTTTCTCGCAGCAAATGATCGACATTTTGAAAGAAAAGAAAAATTTGTTTGATAAAATGTACGTAATGAACATTCTTACTTAGTTAAAACAATTACAGCTTATAAATAGTAATAGAAAGTATTATTCGATGGTGATTCATATTACTATCAACAATGGTTGAATTCGAACCGCTAAAATTTGGAGAATTTATTCAAATATTTTCTCTCCGTTCGATATAATGATAAAAATACTCCATCGTATTTTGTATATTAACGCTAACAATATATATTGAACCATTAGCGGCATTCAAATAATCGTCGTTGGAATGGGTACCCCGCAAGACGCAGCAAATTTCAAAAAAACTACGGGATATAACGGAACAATTTACATTGACACCAAACAAGATTTATTCCGTGCAACGAACTGCAAACGAGGCGCAAAGTACATTTTGAATGCGAATAGCAAAGAGGCTGCCAAAAAAGTGTTCGGAAAGAATTACAAAATGGGAGAGTTCAGCGGCGATTTTACGTGAGTTAACCAATATTATTAATATATACAGTTATTGATTTACTTATATATTTTAAACTTTTTGACATGATAAAATTAACCTCAAAAATGCAAATTGAAGGAAACCATAAAAAAAATTCCGATGCTAAATTTGGTTATTATTACTTATACTAATATGTTATTATAGCCAATTAGGAGGTCTATTTATCTCCAGTGATAATACTTGCATTTATGAATTCTCGAGCAGTTTCGCGGGTGACTTACCCGATTGGAACGCCGCATTTTCCGTAAGTTTTTTAGATTATAGCACGTTATTATTATATATCATGCTTATAATACCTTTTTTTTTTTACTTACAGGTCTCACGCGAGTTTGTAAAAAAACATCCGATAGACACTTGGTCCACACGACCGCGCTCAATTGTGAAACGAACTTGGGTCAATGTCTTTGTAAGTATAATATCGACAATACGGCCCACTAGTGATATATATATTTGCGGGTGCAAAATTCAGCATTGAAATGATCGCATTGACGTCAGATCTGGGGGTGGTCGATCCACTACTAAAAATCTTTTTGTTTAGGCTGAAAATAGCGAGCTTAAAAAGTCAACGCCAGTAAAGTGTGACCTTCAAGATTGGAATTTTGAACTTGGAAGAAATGGGGTTTGCTACAACACTCCAGTGCCGGAGATTGAAGATCTCGAAGAAGAAACGATGGTTTATCGACAGTACTTCCAAGACAAAGGTATTTCCTAATTAGGAACTTATTTTATAGTATTCCAATTTCGGAATTATTACTGCTGGCCAATTATGTAAATCAATTTTTTATGATCAAAAGGTTATTCCTTTTTTAACCGTACAAAACGCTATTTTTAGAGCACATGATTTATTTGGGTGAAAAAGTACACGATGAAAATGACGACACGGCGTTCATAATTACAATTCTGCCGAACGATCAGCCGCTGACCTCACCGCCCACCTCACCCAACTTGTCCTCGAGCTCTGAAGTTCTTCAAGACACGTCTAAAGTATTGTTTATGACACGAGAGGTATGGTCTAATATTGCTCAATCGATAATTTCGAAAAATGGAAAGCTAGATCCAATCGTTATTTTGATGCTTGACTGAGTCTTATAATATCACAGGGTCTTGTTCGAATGACAGTACCGAGTTATTATAGTGAAAAAGAGATGTTATACTACATTTTGCATAAGCAGGGCGTTATCAAGGAGAAAGAAGAGCTCGTTGATTGGCGCGTATTAAAAGTAAGTATTTCTAAATATGGTATAATATAAGCGGTCGCTCATCTCCGTATAAAATTAGATGAATGAACCAATGTCCGAAGAAATTGGCATGTTTGAGGCCCTGGATATCTTCACGCAGTACAAATTTGGCGTACTGTACGTGACTCCCGGTCAAACCGACGAAAACGACATGTTTTGCAATCGTAAGCATTAAACCTACACGATCCGAACCCTAACCGTTTATGCGTAGGCGAGGAGAGCCCCGAGTTTTCAAATTTTCTTTCCATTTTGGGCACTAAGATCGAATTGAAAGGTTTCGACAAGTTCCGTGGTGGATTGGACGTGCAAAGTAAGTTCCGCGCGTTGACCATGTTTGACCAGCGGAATCTCGCTTAAAAGAATTGACTTTTAATTTGCAACTATTTTTAGCTGATACCACCGGCAAGTACTCCATATATAACGAGTATAACGGCTTCGAGATTATGTTCCACGTGTCCACTTTGTTGCCTTACTCGACCGATGACCCGCAACAGATTGAACGAAAAAGACACCTCGGCAACGACGTCGTTGTCATTGTATTCAAAGAAGGATCGCAAAAATTTGATCCCACTTGCATCAAATCGCACTTCAATCGTAAGTGACATCTTGACACGCGAGAATTTTATTAAAGTTTTTCTCTCCAAGCAAACTGCGAATTACGCTAACGATTTTTATTTGCAGATGTGTTTATTGTGGTCGAACCGCTCAAGGAAGGAGATAAAGTTAAATATAGAGTCGGAATTGCAAACAAAGCAGATTTTCCGCCATACACGCCGTTCTTGCCAGATCTGCCAGTCTTCGAGCACAATTCTTCATTCTCAGAATTTTTATTATCAAAGCGTAAGCTCCATGTCAATTATACCACATTGAATTGTATTTTTACAATTTAATTTTCAAATTGACAGTCATAAACGGAGAAAGAGCTTCCATGTACGCTCCGCCGTTCAAAGAAAAAACTGAAAGAACGAGACAAACGCTTATCAGAGATATATTTAAAAACTATTACAAAGGCAAAAAGTCGAAAGCGCGAAGAACTCCTTCAATGCGAAAAATCGGCAAGAGTTTAAAAGATCTCATCTCGATCGAAAAACCTGTTTCTCCGCGCGACTCGCCAAGAAAAGACCCTAAGCCTGAGAAGACCAAGGACTTTAGAAAGTCAATTTCTGCTACGAATTTATTGGGTAAGAAAAAATTTTGTTTCATGTAACACTCGGAAAAAATATTTCCAAAAAAGGAAAATATTCTAACCTGCTTTAAACCTAGAACAAATTGACCGTGAACGATTAAGACAACAACATTTTGATGGCTTACATTCATATAATCAACTGAGTGAATCAGCCTCGGCATTATTAGGCGCGCATACTTCAGGCAAAGATGACGATGAAAAAGACAAAGACGAGATCCGCCTGGTTATTATCAACAAAAAGAATCCTCAGGACAACGACTTTGTAGTGTTGAATAGGCCATTCACTTTGGATCAATTGTATGTATTTGCGTCAGCGGTTAAAACTAAACCTTTTTTTTTTCTGATCTAATTTCAAAATTTAGACTTGACGCTGCGAGCAAAGCTATCAACAAGACAGTATTGGCGTTAGAACTCAAAGGCGTGACACTCAAAGAAAAACACGTTCAGGTCTTGCGAGACTTGGATCAACTGGATGTAGTTCTGCGCGAGTAATGGAGGCAATAGATAATAGTAAAACCACAAATGATTGAAGAAGGAAAAATTAATTAATTTAAAAATTGTACATTATAAACTAAGTTATTCTTATGGATGAATTTCTTTTAAAAGTATTTTGCGCATGGAGCCTGACAAATTCTTAGGTATCTAGCGTATTACTTCGCTTTATTTACTATTATTACACTAGTATCTAACAGTATACAATCAGTGTGATATTAACGATATTGAATAGCGACGTCAATATAATCGCCAGGCTCATATCCCAATTCGTGCAACGTCTTGTCGTCATCGCGAGCAGATCTCGTGCCGTAAACCGACCCAATCGGGCGCATTGAAAATCTATATTTAAAAATATTTTATAAATGATAACATAGGACCGTAAATAATAATTAAAATTTTTAACGCCGGATCTAAGTACAAAATATTTGCAGTAATTTTTAAGATTATTTGCAGCAGCCAAATTATGATGAAAACAAAATGACGTGTATATAATACTGTGGCATATAATATTAACCCGAGAAATCCTTACATGCCAGATCTGTCAACAGTTACCAAGTTGAATACTAATCGTGCACCGTCAGTTCGAGCTTTGTCGCGCACTGTTTGAATTAATTGCGTCAATTCGCGCAAAGATGCGTCCTGCCTAAAAAAAATAACAAGTACTTTAATATCGTTGTTTGTTAGCTGGATTAGAATCCAAAACAATAAATATTTCTTTTTAGTTTTGCATAATATTGTATTATGTCGGCATCTGGACACAACGTTAATGTATTCGGCAGCGCAGATTTGGTTCAGATCGAAAAACAATAAACGCAAAAGAATTTGCTTGGAATAATCGTAGACTGTTATAATTATAATTGTATAGTCTTACCATGTGTGAATTTGAATTTCTTGGTCAGATGAAGGCAATTTTCCTTCTTTAAAGTCGTCTACACTGGATGTCGCAAAAAAAGTTTCGATCAAACTCTGTCATTCCATACAAATTGGGCTATATAATTACCTATGATTTCTGTCCTCGCGCGTAAATACTCTAACAAGTGTCGGACAAATCTGGAAGGGTGGATTTGTAAGCAAAAAAAAAAAATATTCGAACCACAAAAAATTGTGATAATCGCTCAAATAATTCAATTTTCATATTCATGATATGGAATGGAGATTATTAGAATTTTTAAACCGATTTGGTAATTTTTGCAAATTGTTTTATGGACTTACCTTTTCTCGATCTACTTTAATTGGTTCACGTCTCAACAAATCTCTTGCATCGCGTCTATCCCTATCCCTACCATCTCTACCATCTCTGCTGTCACGAATATCTCGGCGGTCTCTATCGCGAGCACCGTTAAACCGTCTCTCATCTCGATCTCTGAACTCGGGTCTTGAATCTCGTCTCGACATAGTAAATTAATAATAGGTGCTATTCTGGTTAGGTCTAAATCAAAAATTGCAAGTCAGACTTGGAGCCAAAAATATTATTGATTTATCCGCGCATGTGCGTTTCCAAAAACGGTCTGATTGTGGAAGTACGACGAACAAGAAATGATTAGGGGGTTGTGGCGGCGCGGCAGTCTTCAAGAATTGAATTTTTGTTCAGTTTTTGATCAGACCGTTTTTGGACGCCGACAAATTTTCAGCGCATTCAATTGAGTGTATAAATATTACGTACTACTTTAATTTATTTGTTCTGTTTTGGAATATGATTAAAAGTTGACAAAATTCGAACTACAAGGGGGCACGCATTATCATAGCAAAAACATCTTCCTTGGAAAAGAATCGTAATAATACATCTGAAGTAACTCTTGGGATAATATTAAACTGCTGAATACTTCAATTCATTTTTACAGCCTTTTTGATCGAAAAATCAAATCGTTTGCTGACACTGTAACGTCTATAACCTCCAAAATCAACTACGTCCTAAAAAAGGAAAGGTAAGTTCCCAAATTTAGAAGTTTGTTTCGTACTTGAAGCCAAGCTAATACTGCAAATCCCTCAACAGCAAATAGATACGCAAAACAGATCACAAATGATTGGTCAAACACTTTCAACGCCGTTAATTTTTCATCCGCACTCGCATTAGCATCGTCTAATAACTGATAAGATCTATATATACTCTCGAGCCTATTGCACAACAAAATCTTATTGCAATGAAGATTAGTATTTTCCTTATTGGGAAAACTGAAAAAGTTCATTCTTACTTGGAATAACCATAATAAGAACACTAGCGGACTTTCAGCGACGAATTTCGCGCTAATATCGAAAGATCTTAGCCATCGACCGTCTGCAGGGTTAAAATTAAACACTCCCGCCAAATACGCTAGTGCGGACAGATCCAACATCCACACAGGAATAGCACTCCAATAACAGTTCCAAAATGACGGTAATAAACCATCTAATTGCACGGCTGTTACAAGAACTAAAAAAAATGCTGGAAAAAAGAATTAGTATCATATCAGTAGAGTTTGACACGTGTCAAGATATTACTCACCCCACATAAAAACAAACCAGATCAAGTACAATAACGGCAATGACCGCAAGTGTCTGCGTCGTTTGTTGTACCTAAAAAAAAGTGTTTTAAATTCGCGAATATTAACCACACTAATGTAAGTTACCTTATTCGCCGCCGTATCGATAGGCACGTGATTCCGAAGCCTAATAGTAGAGGAAACGCTACGAATGTCCAAGGTAGCCGATATGGCTTGAAATAGTGCTCGCTGGATTGAGTTTCGTTTTGAACAAAAAGACGCGAAAAAACATCGAGTTGAAGTACCAGCATCAAAGGGAATACGATAAATATAGAACACGATACTAATATAAACAATAAATAATCTAAAAATCGTGTTCGAAGGGCATCCAAAATATCCTACCAAAATAAAAATTTTAGCCCAAGACTTAAATTTTAAGTTTTGACTTACTTTGAGCCATCCACTGAGTCTCTTTTCTACAAATTCCTCTATATAGATAAAAAGAATTAGAAGACATACGCCAGAAATAGCTATTTGTTTTTTTTCCCAAAGCCAAAATATCGTTCAATTTAATGAGGTATTTACATAAGCAAGTGTCGTTATCACAAGCGATTTTAAAAATAATCAATTGCGCACATAACGAGTATTAGACAGTAGTTTATAGTATACATTATATTCGGACTTAATATCTCCCATAAAGACCATGAAACCTAAGCGAAAGGTACAGGAAGACGATGAAAACGCGATTCTACCGTTAATACTTGAAGTTTATAATTAAATATCTCGATGCCTTTGCGTAAATCGTTCACGATAAGGTAAATAGTATAATAAAAGTATTCGAGCAAAAATAATTAAAATAAAAATCAATGAGACTCACCCGTCAATAGATCTCGCGCGTGTAGATAAAACCACACGACACAGCTGCAAATATAAATTGTGTTAAATATCCACAGAGGTGTGAAGACAAAAAACCACGGGTATTGAAATATTCCGTCGAGTTTCAAATAGATTAAAATTGTTTGCAAGATGATGGCTCCAATGGTAACATTATTCTATAACAACGAACAGTTAGTGAATACGGTCATGTAAAGTGTATCGACTATAGTAAGTACTTGTAAGGGTGAATGTAATAGCTTTAAAGCCACTCCCCACGTTTTAAACGAGATCTGATTATAAAATAGTCGCTCTTCGAACGAGAAATCAAGCCTGAATAATGATATTAATAATTGACGATAGTAATTGTGTTTATAAACTAATCTATGATCCGTATCTGTCCGCATACCATTCAAGCGATAAGCAGTCATCAGAGATCAATTTTCATTTTTTTTAATTTAGGATGGAACATACCTGGCGACAGGATCCATATTCTTAATGTCCTTATAATGTGATTCAATGCACAGTTTGTACAAGAACCATCTTTTTTTGTCCTCGATCTTGGAAGTCTCAATTGCACCAAATTTCTCCTCTATTCTTTGCGTCCAAATACATTTGTCATTCGCTACATCGTTCCAAGACTTGCATACAAAGCCCGCTGTAACATGTCAAAGTTAGTACAATTCATTGTAGTATCAATTGAAATTTGCTCCAAAAACTCCGGATCTTACAGAGAATAAAAATTTCTATGATTTTGGAATGTAACAATAATCCAAAACAGAAATCTTGTTGCGCAATATAATTGTTTTTGTTTTAATTGTTTTTTTACCTCTGCATAAGCTTTCTAAATCCAAGTATTGAAACACCATAGTAGTAATTTCATCGGGGATAAGATTGAAATAATTTTGTTTATCGATCGGCTTGCGCTGAGATAAAAGTCTCGAAAATAAGCTATTATCATCTTCGCTTGCCTCGTCTTGTGTAAAATCGTCATAATTATTAATGTATTTTATGACTTCGTTAGAGTCCTCAATTGGGACAGGAGAGTTTTTCATGGTACCATCCGCCATCTTAAAAAAACAAACCAAATCAACCTTGATTGTCAATCAAAAAAAAAAAAAAAACTATCTGTTTGGTGTCATCTGTTGTGTACTGCAGACGTAGTTAAAAAAGTTGAGTCAAACTGGCGTCAAAAAAGGTGTCGAAACAACGTAGCCTGTCAAGAACTTTTTTTTGATTGTATTTTATTGTCCATATTGTTCATTAACGATCTCGCAAACAAAGCAAACCATAACGTAGATTAATTAATATTGTTGATATGGACGCACGCTTTTATTTTCACGAGAATCCAGGACCTTTTACAGATATTGACCGTCTGTCCCGAGGTACGAATCAAAATCACTGATAATTTTTATGAATATGTTCAACGCTAAGCGCGCGCTTATCCCTGTAGAATTCACTATTTTTGATTATCAAAAATCCTCTAATAATTATTTTATTTACAAGAGGCAATATTTTATCCGCTCACTACTGACGGAGTATTCTTGAGCGTCACTCCGTTCCAGAAAAATAATACCAAGCAGCAGACAGTAATCTCAGCTCCTACGCTGAAATACAGCGAGATCACCTTCCGTCAGTCCAACACACCTCACGTTCATTACTCCAATATTGATTATCACCATCACACTGCATATTCTCAACTTTTATCGCATCTGCACGCAAATAAAAAAGGTGAGGTCAACTTGCGCTAGCTAATCAAACAACTATGAATAACAATTAATTTGGCATTTTGTATCAACTCGAGAACACTTAGATACATCTACTAACCTTTTGTAATGAAATTAGATCTTCTCCCTACCCCTGTTAAGATGGTAGATCCCATCACTCACACAGGATATAGTGCCAATATCGGCATTAGAATGAATGGTTTATTGGCTCTATTCGGAACCTACAGAGTTAACAAACACTACAGAGTTACAATAAATGCTATCGGACATCCTTTGAGTAAGCGAAACACGGATGCGCAAGTTGTTACAAAAATCAACTACGACACCCCCAACATGGCTGTTCAAGCAGTATCAAATACTACGAGCAATGTTTTTGCTATTTCTGGCATGAAAACAATTAAGAAGAATATTGCTGCTGGTATCGAGACAAAATATTTCGCAAAAGAAGAAACATTCGAGAGTAAGATTCAATCGTACCATTAATGGAAAAAAAAAAAAAAAAAGTCAAAACCTCGTTCGTCATCGAAAAGACTCTGTTACAAACATTTCCGCATTGTTTGACTTCTTTAATTAATTTGTTTTTCCAGCATCATTTGGTGCCAGCTACAAAAAACACGAAGGCACACCTCTCGAAGCATCGTTAAATATCAGTTCGCTGGGATTAGTTACTAGTACTATAGCCATACGACCTCTTGTTAACTTGCTGGTCGGTGCACGCATCAAAGCGGATGCTCAACGAATGGTCGTTAGAAATGCTTCAGTTGGCGTCAAGTACCGTACTGACGTCAAAGAGTACCCCGTATTGTTGCACATGTTCACGCGGTTGAAGCCAAATGGACCAGTCGGAAGTGAGGGCGAAAAATTCATGGCTGGATGCTTCGTGGGCACGCGTGTTTGGCAAGATGTTGGCGTTGGTGTAGGGGCTACTATTACACCTTACAACGCTAATTTTGGTCTATTCTTCGACTACAGCTTAGTGTAAATATAGCCTTGTATAATAAAATTATTCAATCTCAAACTAATAACTTGATCCGCTGTGGTTCTATTGATATCGTGAGAATACATCTAACTAAGCCTAAGCAATATAGACTTTAATGAATTTATTACTATTTTAAAAAAAATTTTGGGCAGTGAGAAAAGTTTAAGCCAAAGCAAATATTTTTGTTTCCCTTGTTCTTGATAAGTCAACCATAAGAGGTACGTTCATTGCCATTATATATATATCTCGAGCAATATATTAATATTCCCTTAGTTTGCATAATGGACGCTTTGCAAAAGATTCAGTATCTCTCTCTCGTGTCGACGATTGTCAAAGAACTCGAGAATCACTTGGGTGTTGGAGATAAGGACTTGGCAGAATTTATTATTAATTTGGCTGAACAACATCCAGCAGTAGACAAGTTTCAAACAGCACTTACAGAGAATGGAGCAGATTTTCCAGAACAATTTTCAAATAATTTATTCAAACTTATCAATCGTCTTAAACCAAAGAAATTAGCACCAGCAGTCACACCACAAGCTCCAAAAGACGAACAAAAAATTATTGAAAAGAAATCTGTTGAGGAGGTGAAGATCAAACCAGACTCAACTCGCAGCGATAGAAAGCGAAGCAGAAGTAGGTCGCGAGATCGCAATCGACGAGGACGAAGTCGTAGTAGAAGTAGAAGCCGTGACCGTTACGGAAGAAGACGCAGCCGATCGCGAAGTAGATCTCGTGATAACAAACGAAGGCGAGTAGAAATTGACGACGAGCCTGTCATCAACAAGATTTACAACGGCAAAGTAAGCAGCGTTGTAGATTTTGGTTGCTTTGTTGCTTTGGACGGCATCCGCGGTAGACGCGAAGGTTTGGTGCACGTGTCCGAGATGAGAGACAGCCGAGTCGCGAATCCGCGAGAAGTAGTCAACAAGGGCCAGGCAGTAAAAGTAAAAGTCAAGGCAGCAGTAGGCAAGCGCATCAGTCTCAGCATGAAAGAAGTCGATCAACGCAGCGGAGAAGATCTAAATCCCGTAAGAAAATCTTCAGGAATGGAAGTGGACACGACGAGATTCAATCCTCTTCGTACACTCGAAGATGAAGACGACGGATTTGGACGAAACAAGCGTGCGCAATATATGGACGATGAAGATGAGCCACGCAGACCGATCAAGCGCATGTCCACACCGGAACGATGGGAAATGGAGCGATTGTTGGCAGCTGGAGTTATAAAAGTTACTGATTTACCCAACTATGACGAAGATAAGGGTGTAATTGAAGAAGATGAACTAGCGCACGATTTGGAGGTCGAATTGAATGACGCTGAACCGTTGTTCTTGCAAGGCAAATTAGCTGAAGCAGCAATGCTCGAACCCGCCAAAATCGTTAAGAACCCTGAAGGATCAATGGCACGATCTGCTGCTACTCAATCGAACTTGGCTAAAGAACGCCGCGAGCTGCGCGAACAACAAAAGCGCGATATGTACAACTCGATGCCACGCGATCTCAGTAAGCCTTGGGAAGATCCTTTGCCAGAGCAAGGTGAACGAACTTTGGCCGCAGAGTTGCGTGACATGAGCGAACCTGCGCAAGAAGAATTGCCTGAATGGAAAAAAGCCACATTTGGAAAGAACATCAAGTTTGGCAAAGTCACAACCAAGTCGATGAAAGAACAAAAAGAGTCATTGCCGATATTTAAACTGAAAGATGCACTTCTTGAAGCAGTCAAAGATAATCAGATTTTGATTGTTGTAGGTGAAACTGGTTCCGGCAAAACAACTCAAATCACTCAGTACTTGGCCGAGGCCGGTTACACTTCTTTGGGCAAAGTCGCGTGTACGCAACCGCGTCGTGTCGCTGCAATGTCTGTAGCGAAGCGTGTGGCGGAAGAATTTGGCTGCCGTCTCGGAGAAGAAGTCGGTTACTCTATCCGTTTCGAAGATTGTACCTCACCTCAAACGAAGATTAAGTACATGACGGACGGTATGCTCCTCAGAGAGTGCTTGATGGATCCGGATCTCAAGCAGTACAGTCTTATTATGCTTGACGAGGCTCACGAACGTACCATTAACACGGATGTGTTGTTTGGATTGATGAAACAGGCTTGCGAGAAGCGAAGAGATCTAAAGTTGATTGTCACATCTGCAACTTTAGATTCAGAAAAGTTCTCCAAGTATTTCCATGCGTGCCCTATTTTCACTATTCCTGGTCGAACATTTCCTGTCGAAATTTTATTTGCTAAGGAGCCTGAAACGGACTACTTGGACGCTGCATTGATTACTGTGATGCAGATTCACTTGACAGAACCACCAGGCGACGTTCTCGTATTTTTGACAGGTCAAGAGGAAATTGACACCTCGTGTCAGATTTTGTTTGAACGCATGAAAACACTCGGTGACAGCGTACCAGAATTGATCATCCTGCCAATCTACTCAGCCTTGCCGTCAGAAATGCAGTCCAAAATTTTTGAACCAGCTCCTCCTGGCTCTAGAAAAGTCGTTATTGCCACGAACATTGCCGAGACGTCAGTTACGATTGATGGAATTTACTACGTGGTCGATCCTGGCTTCGTCAAACAGAAGGTCTACAACCCAAAAACTGGCATGGACGCCCTCGTTGTTGCTCCAATTAGCAAGGCCGCGGCCAAGCAGCGTGCAGGGCGTGCAGGTAGAACAGGTCCTGGAAAGTGCTATAGACTCTATACAGAGGCAGCGTATAAAAACGAAATGCTTGATTCACCTGTGCCCGAGATCCAGCGAGCGAATATGGCTCAAACAGTGTTGACTTTGAAAGCTATGGGAATCAACGACTTGCTAAATTTTGACTTTATGGACAAACCTAGTGAACCTAGCATGGTTTCTGCCATGCACACTTTGTACACACTTGGAGCACTTGACGATGAAGGTTTATTGACCAAAATTGGAAGGAAGATGGCAGAATTCCCGCTCGAGCCTCAACTGGCCAAAATGTTGCTCTCGGCAGTTGAACTTGGATGCAGCGAAGAGATCTTGACGGTAGTTGCTATGCTTTCTGTCCAGAATGTGTTTTACAGACCTAAAGAAAAGCAAGCTTTGGCCGATCAGAAGAAATCAAAATTCTTCCAACCCGAAGGAGATCACTTAACGCTATTGGCTGTTTACGAAAGTTGGAAAGCGAACAAGTTTTCAAGTCCTTGGTGTTATGAGAATTTCATCCAAGTCAGATCTCTCAAACGAGCTCAGGATGTGCGTAAACAATTGCTACAGATCATGGATCGATACAAATTAGACACTGTTTCTGCTGGCAAAAACTTTTCTAAAATACGCAAAGCTATATGCGCGGGATTTTTTACTCACGCAGCGAAGAAAGATCCGCAAGAAGGCTACAAGACAATTGTCGAAGGAACTCCTGTCTACATCCACCCTTCAAGTGCTTTGTTCCAAAAGAATCCTGATTGGGTCATCTACCACGAGTTAGTACAAACTAGCAAGGAATATATGCGCGAAGTAACAGCTATTGAACCACGCTGGCTTGTTGAATTTGCGCCCAAGTTTTTCAAGCTTTCAGATCCAACCAAGCTTAGCAAGAGAAAGAAGGCAGAGAAGATTGAACCCTTGCATGATAAGTACAATGAAAAAGATGCTTGGAGATTGTCGAAGAGACGGTACTAAAAAAGAAAAAAAAAGAAAAACGAAATGAGCACTCAGATGCGAAACTATATGCATGTAAATAATAAAAACCTTTTGATAAAACGTTCAATGTCATCATTTATTATCGTAGTTATTTAATGAGATTCATTTAAAATTTTTCCAAATCTGAAGCAGAATCACAATCCAACAGATCTCTTTTCTTGCACGTGAAAACAATCATATCTTTGGCCATAAGATATTATTGTGCCGATGAATGTAACGGATGATAAACAAAACTCTTTTTTTTAGTCTTTTCAAATCGAAATTGAACCTGATCGCGATCAGATCGGAAAAACCGCATCAGAAAAACGCAAAACTTTATTTATATATCGCTTATTTATACAAAACTTATTAATAAATTACAACCAAATAAACAAATAAATAGTATAATACAATATTTTTTCCATTCTGAATCCTCTTCTCAGTTTTGGATAGAACCAATCTTATATCCCCGCCATAATACAAAAATGCGGCGGATATTAAGAATGACCATCCATGGCTGTTAAAGCTTGAATGACAGCTTGTTCAGCCTCACTCATGCTTCCGGATTCAGAATTAGCAGTTCCAGCAGCGTCAGGAGTTTCTTTAACTTCTTGGTCGCTTGATTCTTCATGTTCAGAATCATCATCAGAGTCTACATCGATTGATTCGCTGGCCTCTTTATCTCCAGAAGTCGAATCTTCTTGGTTTTGGTTAACGGGTCTCTTTCTGTAAGCTCTGGTTTTGAAAGCAGACAAATCTATTTTATTTGTGATAGCCCAGTTCATGAATTCATTTTTGGAGCAACTGTTCTTGGGCGGTTTGTTCTTCATCCTGGATGGATTTTCTTTGTATTTCTCCCTACAGTATCGTTTAAGCGCTTGAGTTGAATTAAACCTAATGGCCCTTGTATCTCTTGATAAATTAGGCAAGGTCCAATTGAGCCTTTCGACTATTATTTCGGTCAGATCGTTCGGCGAGATCTTGTGGAACTTGGATCCAAGGTGAAGTAAAGTTACGACCATCTCTTCAAAGTCACCCTCGAAGGCAGTGAGGAGGTCATTAAACTTTTTGTATATTACTTTCGAATGAGAGTCGCAAAGTTCGAAAGGATCATCCTGATCGCGATTATGACCCAAACAAATGGCACAGTTCGTTGTAACCTCTTCGTAAAACTAATATTAGGCGATTGATACTTGTAAAGTAGTAATAGATGGATTGTTTCCATTTGAGAATCGGATTTGGAAAAATTTAATAATCAAAAGGAAAAGTTTTATTTCGGTTGAAAAACTTACTAGTCGCTCTACGAGGCATACTGAACACGATAACGAGGCTCTACACTGGACAGATCAGAGCCCAGATGGGAATTAATAGCTAACAGTTTGAACAAAAAGGTGGATGGCCGAAGCAGATTCGTTTACTAGCAGCCGTAAAAGATGAAAAAGAGAAATCGGGCAAGTTTTCCGTTATCAACCAAAGTGTGAATTGGCCAAGAAATTCCTTGTTCGGCCAATCAGAAATTTTTTTGCCAATTTTCTGTCTAAATTTCCTGGTTCTGACCAATGGGGTGACTCCGTTTCGTAATTGGAGCAGATCTTGGACAATTCGAATTGAAATGAAACTTAACCTAATTTCTTTTGGTACATCGACTATAGAATGTTGTCTCTTTTTATTTTAAAGTAAGATCATATTATCAGATCTAATTTAAACCCCGTCGGTTGATGTTTGAAAGTAACTATTAATTGGAAAATTTGTGTTTACACGTAAGTAAGTTCCATTCTACGAAGAAATAATCGCTAATTGTGCAAAGAAATTTGAGGTTTCCGATTCTCGATCGACAGAAAATTTTTGGGTTGCAAAATTTTCCTTTCGTAAGGGGCAGAGTAAAATCTATTGGGTATACGCACCCTTTTTTTCTGGTATAAACCGGTATCAATTATGTTAAACACTAAAATTAATTAGCTTCGGCCGAATTAATTGTTCCAAAACGAGAAAATGAGCGAAGAGAAACAGATCTGGGATTCGAATACGCAGACATTTCACGGAGGCCAGGATTGGAGATTAGTATCCAACTATAAAGAAGATTTTAGCGTTACGACTAACCCCCTTGGAATCCCAAAAAAAGGTAGATCCATTGCTTTGCTCTTTCGGTTAGGTTAAAAATTAACTTTTAACTTTTAGCTTTGGAGGCTGCGGTTGCCTCGCTTCAGGTAATTACATTTTGAGACCTCGACACTATCAATATTTTTTCTTATGCGTAGAAAGTTTTCAACTGAGCACAATTTATAACCGACTTTCGAAAAATTAACGCTTTTTTGACAAGATTTTTTGTTTTTTTTCTGGCTTTATCTAGAAAATTGAATCTAGATCCAAAAAAAAAAAAAATATCAACGCTTGACTGAATGGCGCATATAATTTATTTAGACGATTCATCATTACCCTGCAGCTGATTTTGAACCTGCTCTTTCGCGTAAGTTGACGTTAAGTTTACAACGTGACAGATTCAAGATCTAACTAACAAGGGTGTCTTTTAGTACTTGCCAAATGGTTGGTGCCGAATAAAGATATTAAGTCTCGATTTACGTTAGGAAACGGCGCCAGTGAGTTAATAGATCTGATAACAAGGTACAGCAATCCAAGATCTCCGTTTACGCTTATTCAAGCGTAGTAGTATAGATATAACTTAATACATGTCAATATATTGAATGCACGAAAAAATTTAGATCTGCTCCTGCTGGACCATGGAGACCTGGATCCACATTTGCTAATGAACATCCAGTTCAATATCGCGAATATCAACGCGCTGCCGAAGTAAGTGACCATAATTCGACATTTAAATTGGGTACTTTTTTTGGGATCCGATGTTTACCAATTCAAATTCTTGCTCTTCTATAGCATTATTCTTATTATTTGATATCAAATAGGCTCACGGGAGACGTGTATTGCATCCCGATGACAAGACTGTCGCATCCATCAGCGCGATAATTAATCCTTGCAATCCCACTGGCGATTACTTGCCAGTTGAACAAATGAAACAATATATTGAAGCACATTGCGCTGATAATAGCTACGTGTTAATAGACGAGTCAAGTACGTATTTAGTACTAATAACGCAATTTTTTGGAATGTTTTGGCTCTTCGAAAAAATTTCTCTTTGATCTAATGTCAACGATTCAAACTCAATTATAACGATAATATTTCATAGTGCTGCCTTGGGAGGGACCTAATTGGCGAGATAATAGTTTAACAACGTGTCACGCTTGGATTGAAAAATTGTTAAAAGAGCGAAATATCGCAGTTTGGATCTTGCACAGTTGGACCAAAATTTGGGCTTGCCCTGGTACGTCCTCGATTACACACACTATGAATATGCTTGCATGATATAATTTGGTCCGAGTTTATTAATCAGTCCAGCGTAGAATGTCAAATTATCTTGAATTTCCCTAATTTAGAACATTTGCGAAGGGTACTGGTTGATAATATATCAAGTACCCTATTATACATGAGTATTAATAGTGTGTTGACATATTGATGTGAAGGTATTCGCATTGGAAGTGTTTTGGCCCCTAGCGAAGAGTTGATGGTCAAAATTAAACGAA
>Ga0209960_1002418_pt1 | contig 18689 bp, 9 predicted proteins | sample ThiBiot_500_plan_2_FD_183947 | JGI IMG/M metagenome (GOLD analysis project Ga0209960, IMG submission 183947) | Wastewater bioreactor microbial communities from Cape Town, South Africa - Thiocy_expt_500_plan (SPAdes) | ecosystem: Engineered > Bioreactor > Thiocyanate-remediating >...
AATCCTTTTACGTGTTACATGTGTCTGATGATATTATTGAAAGATAATTCAAACTATGGTTCTGGAAAACTAAATCTTTAAAATCACACTCTCAAATTTTCTTTTTCTATCGATAAATAAATTGCGAGTGCTAGAACGTATTGACTACCCTACGTAATTATAGTCATGTACTTTTAGATCTTGAAGAATGACATCGACACGATGCTTCTTACATGATTTTGTTAACACATTATGCCCACTCATCATACCCGAATGAAATGAAAACAGAGCTGTAGACAATGCTTTTAATTGTTGTTTATTCAAAAAATAATAGTTTAGTTTTCTTGAGGATTTCTACTAATGGTTAAGTCAATGTTTTTAGATGCGTGAAAATTTTTGTATACGATTGTTTAATGAATCGGCTACATAAAAATTTAAATCGTTATCTAAGATTACTCGATAAGGACTATTGAGTTTAACAGCATTTGTGCCATACAAGAATTCCATGCAGGATTAAAAATATATCGATGGATTTTGATTCTAGGCGATTCTGGATGTGGTGAAACGACACTACTCAGATGGGTGATGTTGCAATTATCAAGGTTAATTGTACGACGTATTCCAAATTTAATCTATGTCAAACAAAAACTCGATAAATGGCAACGACTAGCTATTCGTTACAGTATTGCGCCAATGTTTCGCAATAATTTTCGAATACGTTTACCAATTTTGATTCGCCTATAAGTGAATTGATCTCATATATACATCTTCATCCGAATTCAACACTTATGGATTATATGGGATCACAAGCATGGTTATTAATGTTCTATATACAAAATAAAGATAGATCGTTTTTACAAGAATTTATCTATCATGGACATACTTTTCTTCTCTTCGATGGTCTTGATGAAGTATCGAATTATGATGAACGAACAATAATCATAAAATTAATCGATGAATTCGTAGAAAAATATGTACGAACACCAATTCATGTTTTTGTAAATGATCAAGAAAATATTATCGATGAATGAGGAAATATGAATTGTGAACAACCGACATTTGTTGGTGGAAATTAAATCATAGTTACGTCGAGAAGTATAGGCTACTATTTGTACCCTATTCAATTGACCATGCTTGAAACGTTCGCTTTGAAAGTAATTGTTATAGTGAGAGAATGAGAGAGAAAAGACGATGGTTGTGTGTGTGTAAATCTCCGATTTTATTAGATCGAACCACTCGTATATATACGATCCAAGAGAATGAGGGAAGAGAGAATTCAACAGAGAGAGACAACAAAAGATGAGAGATGATTTCTCCTTAACAAAGGGGATCGAAGTACTTTATAGTTGAATGAAGTACAAGTGCGGTCGCTCAAGTACAAGTATAAATACAAGTCCGTGTTAGCAATTAAAAGTATTTGTACTTGTACTTAGTGTACTTGTACTTGCGTTCTAGCTCTGGAATAAACTGAACAAACAATAGAATCATCATATACTGACTTGTCTTTACTGATTGTAGATATATTGATGAAGTTTTCTTGACATGGAATAGATCGGAACATGAATTATGTAAACTTTTAAATGAAGCTAATCAATGGCATCCAAATATTAAATTGGAATACACGATTAGTCAAAGTCTTCCATTCTTAGATGTTCTTCTAACAAATACAAATGATATTCTACTTACATCAGTCTACCATAAGCCATCAGCTGAACCCTATGTTGTTCCATTTATTTCCGATCATCATTCACATCTATTTCGAAATATTATTAAATTAATGTTATTATATAATGGATAAGTCATCATTTACTAGTTCGTTATTATTATTCTTCTTTTTGATTGACAAATCATTTCATTAGTTATCCGTCTACGTTTATTGATAAACAATTTGAATACTTTTTTCCTAAATATATTGAACCGTCATCATTTTTACCATATATTTATAATCAACATCATTTGACATTATTACAACATGATTTTTATGATTAACTAACATCTCGTCAATCACGAACAGCAGCAACAGCTGATTTGGATAATGATCAAACCGATGATAATGATGCTACCACTATTCATCCTCCGATCCTTGTTAACAAATCATCATCAAAAGAGAACAAATTTTTCATTCACTACAATCATGAAAGACGTTTTCGATGTTTTAAACGCAATTTACATCGAATACATAATCATCTTATACCACGTAATTTAGGATTGGATCTTCGGCTTATCGTAGGCAATCGTAATCAGGCATATGCTGCTAATGAATTAATACACAAAAAGTCTCAACGATGGCTATTGACAAATAAAGCAAAAAAAATCAAGTGTAAATACCAGCGATTCCTAGGTAAGTTTAAAACCATATATTCATCATCTAACCATATTCTCAATTTCAATTGCAGATCGACATAGAAATTTCCAACAAACCACTGCTCCTAATCAATCAGATATGAACTTCGATTAAGCATATCCTATAATTAAAATATTGCACATTTATACCTTCAATTCAAAACGTTTTTCATTTTTCTTTTCAATACAAAATTCTCTTTCATTCATATTTAATCGTTTCATCTAACCGATCGAAATCACTCGTTTCATTTATTCTAGATAACATCTGCATAGGCACAACAGTTTATTCTTTCAATCTAACATTCTTTCCAAGGACTTTCAAACTGATACAAAAACATATTTCATCAAATACCATCATCTCGTGTATACTATTCCGCCCACTTATCAACCATCATACAGAAAAGCTTATTGTTTCTTATCATTAAATTCATCTTACAAAAATTTTCATACGGTACACTAATAAAAACCAATACTTTCGCAATCACTTTATATTCATTCGAATTATTTCTTACAAATCAACACCCTCAAGATTCATTTATTATAACTCATTCATCTATATTCGATCCATCAAATCGATTTATCAAAGTTTAATACCATTCCAATAATGCTATTTATCTATACAGTACCAAATACTTTATAAAAACAATATTATTTATACCCGCATTCAACTACAAATTGTTGGTCTGCAACTAAGGTAACGCCAGTGATGAGATAAATCCGTGAAAATCGAACGAAACCGGTCATGGCAGTACTTCCCCTCAACACCTTCACCCTCAAGAACGAAATTTCTTCTTGTCATTTCTTTACATGTATTTTCGATTATATTGAAAGCCTGATAATGCATCCTAACTCAAAATAGACGACGAGTTTGTGTCTTATCAGTAACAATTGTTACCTATATGGTGCAACAAAGGTGCATTTGTGATAAGTCTTTTTTTGTTACTATTCATACGAAAAAAAAAAGTCATCTTTTATATCATCATAATACGAGGTATGTATATAAGACGTAAAATAAACATAATGAAATAATATTCAAGCAAATAAAAGTTCACTTTGCTCTTTTTTTTATGAGAAGAGATGTAAAATCGAGTGGAAAAGTTTAGCACCTCTCCGTTTTAGGAGGATTAGATGTCTTTTTCAGATTTTCTCGAAATCGTAATTAAACCTCTACATCCCTAAATATTGGATATATCATGATGATGTATTCTTACGTCCTCACCCTCATTCTCAAGAAAGATGATTGAATATTATCAGGATTTTAGAACATACAATAGGAAAAAATTTCATGTCACTACTGTGGTTGATATTATTAATAATTGATGGATCTATGAAAACATTTTGTATGATCTCATCTAAATCTACTCAATTATATGTTGTTCCATTTCCATCGTTACTTGATGATGGTGATGGCTCACTTACACATCCATATTCATCACTACAACAAGCACTTGATCATATTAAACATAATTATCATCATGATTTATTAACAGCGACATATAGAACAACAATTAATTTATATCCAACTTATCATTTTGTTAATACTATTCATATTAATCAAATTCATAGTCATATGCGATTGACAACAATGAATGATAATGATATTGATTTTTATAAAGAATTAGCTGCTCGTGAACATACTCATCGACGATTGGCAACTGCCATTATTAGTGGTGGAATACCAGTAACAGATTGGATTTTAATTGGAAATAATACATATAAATCTATTATAAAACAATCAATATTTGTTAATCAATTATTTGTTAATAATAAACGTATTGTTCGTAGTCGTATTCCAACAAATCATTCTGAATATCTTCAATATGCAGCACCATTGAATAACGATTCAATTAAAGTCCATTATGGTTTTCAATATGTTTCTGGACAATTTAATTATACATCATTAATTGATGCTATGGTCGTTATCTATCACAGTTGGTCAACATCTTATCATTATATTGATCGACTTATTCCAGAGAATAATACTATTTTATTTAGCAATCCATCCGATTATCCTATTGGACACTTTGTTTATCAAGGTCAACGACGATTTCATATTGAAAATCTATGTGAAGCACTCATTCAAAATTCATTTTGTTTTGTAAATGAAACAAAAACTATTTATTTAATGACTGATGGTACTTATGATCCAACAAAAGTTGAGATCATCACACCAGTCCATGAGTTTGTTGTGTTAATTGTTGGTGATAGTGCTACATATCCAGTTGAAGATATTATTATTGATAATATTGCAATACAACATAGTGCATGGAATATTAATCGTACACAATTAGCTGATGGTCTTTGGCAAGCTTTTCTCACAACTGATTCACTCTATATTGCGAATGCAACATCCATTACTATTTCAAATGTTGAAATTAGTCGTACTGGTTCATATGCAATATGCATTAAAGAAGGAACAAGTAATATCAATATAATAAATTCATTTATTAATGATACGGGTGCTGGTGGAATTCGAATTGGTCAAATAAATACACCAATAATAATACCAACTAATTCTATTAATATTATATCAAATGAAATTAGTTATGGTGGAAATGTATTTCCAGGTGGTGTAGCACTTGTTATTTTTCGTGCTGATAATATAGCTATTGTTGATAATCTTATTCATCATCATCGATATACTGGTATTTCAATAGGACGACAATTTGGTTATGCTCAATCCTATACAACTAATGTTTTAGTTCAAGGAAATTATATTTATAATACTGGACAACATATTCTTTGTGATCAAGGTGGAATTTATACACTTGGTGTACAACCAGGAACAATTATCATTGGTAATGTTGTTAAGAATGTTTATAGCTATTCTGTATTTATGTGGGGAATCTATCTTGATGAAGGTTCATCACAAATTATTGTTGCAAATAATATTGTATATAATACGGGTTGGGCTTCAATATTTCAACATTATGGTGCTAATAATACTATTATCAATAATGTATTTGCACGTGCATCTCTTATTCCATTACCATCACCAGAGTCCGGCGTTCCTAATCCAGATGGTGATCTTCATATTGAACGAGCAGAGAATCATACATCATGGATATTTACACATAATATTGTATATGATACATATCAAGGATCAAATCATTCCGTTTACTCAGCGAGTCCAAATGTAAATTCAATATTTAATAAAAATATTTATTATAATCCATATGGTGCTTCATTATTATTTGGAATAAAAAATACATCTTTTACTGAATGGCAAGCAACTGGTCAAGATAATGATAGTCTTATAGCAGATCCATTATTTATTAGTGATGTTAATCAATGTGATTTCTTTACAATTCATGAGAATAGTCCAGCAGCAAAACTTGGATTTGCAAATATAACTAAACCTTCTAAATGGACTCCAGGATGTGGTACAGATGATCAAATAGAATATCATCAATTTTATCATTGGTGATCGAAATAATCTATTCTATAAGATGATATTTTCTTTTCTTTTTCTTTCGCTTGATAATGATTAATGTGTGGCAATTATTTATCATATAAATAGTTCGAAAATTAGATTATGAAATTTTTCCTTATTAATTTTATTGATAGATGAAGGATCTATTGGTATATTAACGAAAAAACAAACTGAAGGTGTGCGGTATGTGCAGATTTCCGAAATTTCTCCAACTTCCATTACATCACAGAAGAATGATATAGATATATCAACCATAAGCCTAGGACCGAATCAGTGGAATTTTTACAAATTACAGAGAAATTTCAGAAATTTCATTTACAAAGGGGGTAAATTCTATTAAGCTTCACTGTATGAATGACGTTACATGATATCTCAAGAACGACTTGATCAATTCAGCTAAATTTTTTTCTGAACATATATCTCTATGATTTTTATTTAGAGTAGAATTTTCAACTCAAATCAATACGTTCGTAACCATTTATGAGTCACTCAACAACGATAAAAAAAGCACATTTTCGACTACTTCAGTGAATTGTAACTCGCAATTGAAATGAGATAGAGATCAGAATTTTTACTAGAGCTAGAGTTTTTAGACTTCTTTCTTTGTTATTGTAAGAAGCTCCAAAGAACAAAGAAATTATCTGATGAATTTATCGATGTTGAGTGACTCATAAATGGTTACGAACGTATTGATTTGAGTTGAAAATTCTACTCTATATAGTAAGCGCATACTTTTCGTACGCGTCTTATGGCACAAAATGTAATGAAGAATTTGATACTATGTGTCAAACTCATAATGAGTCAGCATATAAGTAGTTACTCTAGATTTTCTGATGCAATGTTTATTCAGCGATAAACAGAGAGAATATATGTTGCGTGGATTTCACATTAAAAAGAATATGAAATTGTCGTTTAATTCTAGAAAAATAAACAGAACGAGTCAACGTAGTTATGTTTACCTGTTTAATCAAGCGAAACAACGATTCTATTTTAGATAAAAACAAATGACTCGCATTGCTCAACGTTTAGCTATTATAGTTGCTATTTTAGCAAGTATTATTGGATATCTTTATTATGCACCTCATAGTGAAGATATTGCCCAAGTGGATCGAATTCGAACGGTGGCTGCTACAATGAAACTAGTTCATCTAGTTGTATGTTACGTTTTGTTTATTTTCCATTAGATTATCTTTGAATTTGACAGGGAACAGTAGCCGAACTATTTGGTTTATCTAATCGTGTTCTAATTACACGAAAAGTTGGAGACTTTGTACGATATGTGAGAGATAAAGAAGAAGATGCCGGTCTTCAAGTAAAATTATTCATTCTCTTTCAAACATATCACTTTTAGTTTTGGTTTTAGATTGAAGATACATTGATAGAAAATGTACCAGTCCGAATTGCTCGACCATTGAATAGTAATGAAAACTTACCGGCTATTGTCTATTTCCATGGTGGTGCATTTAACTTAGGTTCAATTGGTAAGTTTCATCTGCATATATAAATATATCTTTAATACAATTATAGAAACACACAATAGAATTACGAGTACTTTAGCAAGATCAGCAAATGCAGCTGTGATCTCTGTTGAGTAAGTATTCTTCTGATTATCGTGTAATTTATTCAATTTTATTTAGGTATCGCCTTGCACCTGAACATCCATTCCCAGCTGGTCTCGAAGATTGTTATACTGTTGCAAAATATGTTCTTGAACATGGCGATTCAAAAAAATTACGTATCGATCAAAATCGTGTTGCTTTAGCTGGTGATTCAGCTGGTATGTTTTAGTATCTTGTTGCAAAAAGAAAAATAATCTAATGAAAAATATATTATTTTATTGCTATAATCAGCCCTTTAATTTTAATATTTACGAGGAACGCAGTTAATATAGTGAATTTATATTTCAGGTGGTAATTTTGCTGCTGTAATCGCCATGCGTTTTGCTACTTATCCTGTTGGCAAACATTCACCTCGTCTTCAAATTCTTATTTATCCTGCTTTACAATTCTTTGATTTGATGCTTCCATCTCATATGAAGGAATATTATGAATTTATTCATGTTACTTTCGAACACACTTTATCACTTTATTTTAATGAAACAATCGATAAAGCAATCAATGCAAATAAGCATACAACTGTTGAACAAAAAAAACATTATCGAAAATATGTTGATCGGTCTTTAATTCCATCAAAATATCGAACAATTTATAAACATCCTATTACAGATGACTATGAAGGTGATTCAAATTTAATTGAAAGTGCTAAATTGACTCTTAATCCAGAAATTTCTCCATTACTTGTCGAAGATGAACAATTAGCAAAATTGCCATTGACTTATATAATAAGTGTTGAGTGCGATCGTTTACGTGATGAGACCTTCATTTATGAAGGTCGTCTTAAACGTGTTGGTGTTCCAGTTATTCATAACCATTATGAACATATATTTCATGGATCTTTAGGATTTATAGAGCACGGACCAGTCTCATTGGATGTCGCACATAAAATGATGGCTGATCTTGTTGAATATATTAAACAAAATTTATAATTTATAGTTATAGACATTATCTTAAATAAATTTGTCATTTTTTAAAAATATATCACTGTAACGAAAAAAATGCTGTGCTGATTGATTAGTTTGCTGAATTCTTGACTATTGAGTTGACAATGAGTTTGGTTTGATTGTTTACTCCAAGTATACAATCGATATTTTATTGATAAGATAAAAGTTATACTAATAGAAAGATTAACATGTGTAGAAAGAATGTAATAGTATGTGAGTCAATCACTGAACTGATCTACCTTCAATTTAGCTGAAAGTTCGATTGACTGGTTGACTGGTTGACTGATTGACTGATCTATGTTCGATTGACTCTAGGTATTTATACGTAGAGAGAGAAGAGAGAGAACATCTTACACATATAAATCTAACAAAGAATTCATGAGAAAGGTAATGGAAATGAGATTATATAACGATAGTCAATCTGTTGCTTCAGATTTAAACAATGTCACACGATTTGCATTACAAATCTCGGTGAACGATGAACGACGTCAATTGTTCGACTGAGCCACATCATGTGTGAATGTCTTTATTTCTTCTTTTCCGCTTCATTAATTTTGCTCGTTCTGTTGTCGCCAAGTGTGAATGAACTTCTCTCTATCATTGAGTGTTTCTTTTCTTTCTTCATTAATTCATTTTGCTTCATTGATCATCTTCTTATTTCTTCGATTTGTTTGTTCTTGGCACAGTTATCTCCGTACTCTTCTTGATCATCGAGCAGAAGAAAAAAAATTTATCTCGTTTTATGTTTTAATTGCTTTCTTGAATTCTTTTTTGTATAAACCTGATGGTACAATGAAGACAACAAAGATAAGCATTGGCGGAATAAATGAAACGAAATAACCACAAAGATATAGCCAAGGATTTCGAGAGGATTTTATACAGGATGACATAAGTGAAATGAGAAGTCGTGGTAAAGATAAAAGAACGAGAGCAAGTGGACTGATGAGAATATGTTTGTGCTCTTGGATTTGTTTGCGTAGATGTTCGAAATAAGTCTGTTCAGTTCGAACTTTAGTATGTTTACGTGCAACGCTAATGATAACGAAAAAAGCTGATAATAAATTGATGATAAATGGAATCGAAAAGTGAACGAGAAGAATTATTGAATTATAATATTGTAGATAGGGTGAGTATTGATTGACACACCATGTTCGATGTTCTTCTTCATCATCGAATAGATCACGATAAATAGGTTCATGAAGAAGCGACAGAACGATCAATACTGGTAATAGACAAATCACACGTTTGGCTACTTGTCGACTAGTTAATTTGTGAAATGTGAGTCCTTTAAAGACGGTATATCCTCGCTCGATGGCAACACAAGCATTGAACCAACTGTCTGTGAAAAGAAAAATCTTCAGCAAAGGTTCAATTGAAACACAACCGATTTGAAGAAGAGTACGATTAGTAATAATATTCAATTGAGAAAAAATAAGAAACCAATATTTAAGCATAAAAGTAAGCATGGTTAGAATGGATGTAATGGACGATGCAAAAAGATATAGTCCACAACCAACTTCTTTGCAAGGTTTTCTCTTGAAAGTTAAACATGAAAGAGTTCCACTGATCATACCTATTAGAAAGAAGATTACAGTCGATACAGCACTTATTGTTACAGGCATGCGTTGATCAGTAAATGAAAGTCGAGGTTGAAGTTCGTATCGAAGAATATCATCGAGAGTAAGTCCAAAACCTTTAGCATAGAATTGACATTGTTGACCAAAATAACAATCTGAACAGATACATATTGTATCAGATGGACATGTTGGATCATCTTGTAAACGTAATGCATTATTCTGACAGTAACCAATTTGTTGACATGTTAGTGTTGATTGATGATCAAAATGAAAACAATTAGGATAATGTTCAGATGTACATAAACACATGTATGTTTCATCGTAAAAACATGGAATAGAAGTATGATTTTGACATAGCAATGGGTAGTATTTGACACGTCGAATAGGCGGTAAATCTGCGATAGTTGAATTGAAGAGTTGATGGTTAGTAGAGCATCTTTGTTTTGAACTGATCGTGGTCGATAGATCATGAGGTGACGATCGTTGCACAACAGCTAGATAGTAATCATTTGTAATCTTGACAAATACCATATGAAATGGTTTTGAGATATGAAATAAGACAGTCTGTTGATCTTGAAGGAGTTTTTTCATCATGATGAATGTAGATGGTTGTGATGCATTCGATACTGAACTGATGTAAACTTGAACATAAGATGGAAGAAGTATTTCGTAGAAAGAGATGATAAGTTTTCTCTTTGTATATTCACATTGAGAACCATAGTAGTGTTCTGAACAGATACATATATAATTATTTGTACCAACATTATCATCAGATAATACACATCTTCCATTGTTCTCGCAGGCATTTGATGGACATGTTGAAGGAAGAAGACATCGTGGACCAACTTTATTTGTTGGACATATGCAAATTGATCGATTATTGAATGATCCGACACATAGTGAGTCAGAGGAACAATCATTACAATTGACAGGTATTTGACATTGTTCACCTGTCCAATTCGTTAGACAATGACAAAAGGATGTTCGCGTATTTTCATAGACTTTACAATGACCTCCATTGTCGCATGTCAAATTACATGGATAAGAGTTACTACTCTGTTGAACAGGTAATATGAGTTGAGAGACTAATCGATTAACTGGTAAAAAGGCGAAAGGTATGGATAAATACCAACTGGCATTATGTATCAAGGTATTTTTATCATACGCATGTATATGAACGCTATAAATATTCGAATTATTTTTCGGTCGAGTAGAATATAATAGATAAATATTGAATTTAATTCTACATCCCCAAAGAGCCATGAATGTAAATTGTTCGTATGAATGTAAATGATAGTTTTGATCCACAAGTTTGACAATAATGGAGGAGATCGTATGTCGATCAACAGGTAAAAAACGTAATGTAAGACTCACTCGTTGATTTTGATATTGACAGTAACGTCCATAATAACTTGGAGGACAGAAACAGATATAACTTTCATTGTCGGAATCATGTGATATTCGAGCATAGATTCCTCGATTACATAAAGTTGCTTGTACTGCGTTATATTCAGTTTCATTCTGTTCAACGGATGGTTCAATATCTCGGCGTTCTCGTATCACCTTTTGTGGTGGTTCATTTGATTGAGACGGATATATCAACGACGTTTCAAGTGAAAAATATGGGTAATGTTTATTTGCAGCAAATAATTGGCATAAAACCGTTTCAATTTCAGTCAGACTTTCACAATTATTGTTATCAGACCATATCTCCGTGCTGCTTGAACACAATTGTTCGTCAGTATTGCTAAGGCAATCTCGGACATCATCACATAATTGCGACGAAGAGATGCACGATTCTGTATCTGTACAAAGAAAAGTGTTCTTCTCAAGCAAGCTAACATTTTTATTACGGCAATAATTCGTTTCGTCCGACGCACCAAAACAATCTATAATTCCATCATTTATACGATCGAGCGACAAACAAGTCAATGTATTATTTTCTAAGGTGATACAAGGACGTGATCGTGAAGGACACTCTAAGACAGTACAATCATCTTCATCGTGTCCATCAGTACAAGCATCAAAGCCATCACATTTTGTATACGTATTACTACAAGGCCAATGATGGCATTCTGTTTCATCAGTGTATTCGATAGTATTGATTTGTTGAGGAAATATATCGATAATTCCAGTACATATTTGTTGGAAATAAATTCTATCGAGATTATCTTTTCGTTGTGTATTGCAAATGTTTGAGTCGACAATAGGAGAAAAACATCGATTATCTTTTTCTCCACATCTAAAACGATATGTTTGATTTAATAAACAACTTGCATTGTATGTTTCATCATCTTCTAAATGACAATCGATGATACCATCGAGAAGACGATGTTTTGAGATGCATTTCGATGAATTTTGGCAACAATACACCGATGGATGTGTTCGAAACTGTTTATTCAGGTTCGTTTTGTATGTCATTGAACATCCACTAAAATAGTTTTCAATAGTCGTAGTAAAGTCTGCATAATTGTAAGCTTTATCAATATCTAAGAGATTACCATGAAGACAAGTAAGATTACTATAATTGAAAGTCGGTGTAATGTAATCGCACATATTGTTATCATAGCATACATAATCGGGTAGAAGGAGACGAAAATATTTTACTGTATACATTCCTCCTCCTTCATACCAGTACTCAGGACCATGAAAAGATATATTCGGACGGTTTAGTGAAAAAGACAGAAGAGTATGTTTGGATAAAGGTGCATAAGAGGGATTACCATCAAAAACTCGATACAAATCAAGAAGAAAATCGAGTCCACGAGAATCGTCGAAGTATTGAGAAGTAGCTGAGTTGAATAGATTGGAGTCCTTCGTAAACCAAAAAAGCTTATCCATGTCCCAAATAGTTTGAGTAATAAACGTGAGATTTGTAAGATTCGAATACAGAAAACGTATATGACCATTCCATGCATACATACTTGGAAATTGAGATAAATGTTCACAATCATCGGGAGCAGAAGATATGCTGTTTTCTAGAGAACGTAAAATATCACGACATAAACTGTAATTATTATTCATCATTACAGCGAAGCAAACTAAATATGACCAACAGTTATCAGCTAAAGTACCACTATCGCGTGCTAATAGAGAGTTTTTGAACAGATGCTGACGATCGTTGATGCAGTGCTGAAAGCGCGCAACACATTCTCCATCTCCACAAGCGAAATCTTCTTTTCCTGGTCGACAAGCATGTTCCTCACATCGAAAAGTAGGATTTTGGTAACACGTTGAAAATGATGAAGAATCATCTGGCTCATCAGACCGATCCAAGCAATCAGGATTATTTTGATCGTCTTGCCAGAAATCCTTTGGAATACACAATCCATTATGACATCGATATTCATTTTCATTGCATTCATTTATTTCCATTTGCCAACACTCAGCTTCGTCTTCTCCGTCGCCAATACAGTCGACTTTTCCGTTACAAATCTCTCGCCAATCAAGACACAGATCTGCTCCACCACGATTACATTTTAAATGCTTATAACAAATTGAATTTGCTAGTTCATAACTAAAACTAAAGCTCACAAAAAGTACGATTTGATCAAATGTTGTTTGAACAACTGAATGAAATGATCCATGATTATTGATATTAAATGAATATTGACATCGAGAACCAAACCATGGATAAGTACAATTATAAAACAAATCTTCTGCTGACGATCTGTTCATAGTTGGTTGACTCAGGTAGAGTAGATATCGTTCAATTAGATTAATCGGAGCTGACCATGATAGCAACTGTTGAACGGTAACATTTGCATCAAGTAGTTGTTGAAAAGTAAAATTCTTTGTATACGTTTCAGGATTAACTATTAAACTGTCAAATTTATCTTCGGATCGAATACAATATTCAATCACTTGTCTGATGGAATTATCGAATCGATGATCAACACTTTCACTGTTGGTGTAATAATGAAAACAATCAAAATCTAATCTTTCATCATTCAACATCGGATTCGTCTTGTACAAGTTGAAAGATCCGTCAACTACTGATCTGATCGATGAAATCACAAGAATCAACCAGAATATTATCATTTTAACAATGAGATTTATGCCTAGTAGATTTCTCTTTATATACCTGGTCTCTCAAAAATTATTGTATGATTAAATAAATGTAAACTTTTCCAAAAAACAGATCCAGATGTCCAAGAAATAACATATCACTCCAGGTCGATTCATTGATCAACACTTTAACTACAAATATATTATTTTATCAGATTTCTGACAATTTGACAGTATTATCATTATTATTAATAACAAATATTAAACTTGTCACTATCTCTTGCATATGTGTTACAACAGTTGCCAATTTCATATGAAAAAAAAAGAAATTCCAAATAAAACAGAACAGAAAAAATTCATTTTTTCTTATTTAAGATGTTATTACGTTCGAAGAATTGAGTCGATGTTGTTGAGTATCACGTCACTTCCTTTTTTGCCTCATGCTTTTTTCCAAATGGAATTGATTTATTGCGACGTTCTCTTTCTATTTACACTATTTAAAGAGCTAAACTTAAACAAATCAAACGAAACAAAACCAAATATCGCTGAATTCGAATCCGTCATACGATGTTCTTCAAACAAGATGTCCTCCATCAACACCTGTCAACCATTTCTTGGGATCTGATGGAATACCCTTAGGCATTACCTATCCAAACAACAATTGCGATTCATCAGAAGTTCGTCGTCGCAGCAGTTTTGTTATTTATCAAGGAGAAGAATCTCATGAAAATAATTCATCATGTACAATTATGTAAATAAAAAAATTGACTTATTTTTTTTTCATCATTTCTGTAATTTATCAAATATAAAAGAAACGTGCAAGGATGATATCTATCTAGTTTGAAGATAAATTGAAAACCAAAATCTAACTTGTAGAATGAGTTTATTCGCATATCCATATCCAAGTTATGAACCCAATGCAGTCATAGCAGGATGTCTAGCTGGAATAGTATTTATTTCTCTAGTCGCATGGATTATTCAATCATATCAAACTCGTTTTCAACCACGTCGTCTTAGTATTCTATTATCAATATCACATTTGACTATTTTCATTGAATTTATTAGTCTTTTTGCTATAGGTCAACGTATGATTATTGTTAGTAATTATAGTTTTGTTTTGGAAATTCATCATGAAAAATCATGTTTTTCTCGTGGAAGTTTTCGGCGTTGTGTCATCGGGTCTTCTCATGGCACCAGCAAATATTTACGAATACGATCCAAATCAAATTAATACCAGTTTACTTTTTCGACAATTATCTGCATCAGTTTTATTATTAGATACTCTCGTCTTTTATTTAATCTTTTATTTAAGTAAAACTATTCGAGATATGAAACGAGAAGGTGTTATTTTAATATTTACTTCAAGTGTGTTATGTTTAATCGCAGCAATATTTAATCTAGTTCAAGCGATTTCACTTGATTATTATAACGAAATTAATAGTAATGAAGGATGATTCTATGGATTTCAAATAGCACCGATTATTCTCGCTCATTTTACTTGGTCAATATTACATCCGAAACGAAGTTTCACTGACGTGCGTTTGATACCATTGATAACTAAAGGAGTTTTAATTCTTGATGATCAAGACTTATCATAGGATTTATTAACCCTTTGAGTCCCGGTGGTACATATATGTACCACCTAAAAAAAAACTCCCAATTTTTAGAAAACGTGAAATGTTTTTTAGTATTTTCGGAGCTAAGAGTAATACTTAAGTTTAACTATGTTGATATCTGTATGAATGAACAGAAATGGGAAGTGTACTGCATTACAATAATTAGATTTCAGACAATTCTTCTCAGCAGTTCGAATTACAAAAACTTATGAGCGAGCCATCCCAGGTGACACTCGCCAATTGAGCTCATGTTTTACTGAAAGGTAGAACTCATAGTAGCCATACATATTTTAAAATATTTCGTCCCCAAACTTCGGCATCGTTGAGATATCGAATTTTTAAGATATTGATATAATAGATTGCCGTACCCCCCTCCCTCAGGGATGACAAAAAAATTATTTTCAAATTTCGATTTGAAACTTTGCACAAAGAGAAGTCTCACTGAGAGTAGTTCACTATAAAAATATTAGACCTAGTCTTTCTTTTTGCTCTAAGATACGACCATATACTCAAATGTTATCAAATATTATCCAATGACGCCCTAGTTTTTTCAGTTTAAAAGTAGACAGTAAAGCTGAAATTTTTACAGTGAACTACTCTCAATGAGACCTCTCTTTGTGCAAAGTTCCAAATCGAAATTTGAAAATAATTTTTTTTGTCATCCCTGAGGGGGATACGGCAATCTATTATATCAATATCTTAAAAATTCGATATTTCAACGATGCCGAAGTTTGAAGATGAATTATTTTAGGATATTTATGATCTTTGTGAGTCTACCTTTCAAAAAAAAATTGGGTCCCAAAGGGTTAAGAATTTCCACGGTTAACACATTGAAACAGCGTTGTGCCGTTTTCTTGTCTGCATGGGTAAAGGGCAAATAATAAAAAAAAACTTAATTAATTTTTTTTGATGAAACCTGATCGCTACATACAGGCATAGAAAATAACTTCGTACAGCATCTATAATGTAATTCGGAAGAAGCCTATACATTGTATAATTATTACCCGTCCATTCTGGCAATACAGAAAATGAAATGAAACCTTCATTTTCTTATAAAACACGACAGGATACGGTCTCATTGTAATACAATAATAAAAATCAAGCCAGTGAGCATTGGAAACACAACGTAATCATTTTTAATCCAGTATTTGTTAACTGTCTTTACAGGCGCGTATCATATCTCATATTATCCTTCACTACAAGTTTGTCATTTCTGACGATTCACAATCATCATTCATCGGTCAAAAGACATGCAAAATTCTGATATTTTTTATTCGTTCACCCGACCACGGAAAAATGTTATTCATCCGAAGAGCAATGAACCTATCGGTCCTAACGAGAATTTGTTCTCGGTTAGATTCTTTAAAGCATATAGATTATTCAATTTTTCTCTTTATTTTCTTTACAGATGTCAACAATTTTGACGGCTCGCTATCAACGTCATGGATTCATATCTCGAGCAACTGGGAATGGAAGTGAAGAAATGAATAACGAAGTATGTCTCGAAGGGAATTTTTTAGTCATATTCTTGAGACAGAAATATATGATAAATAAGTTATTTTTGAAAACAATAAACTATGTGTTAATATTTGCTATTTTCTATAAAGATTACTTTCGATTTTCGTAAATCTTACTTTACTGAATATAGTTGAACTAGAAAGAGTATGAGCATTGAAAAGCTGCCATCTGTAATGGCAATCACCGAAGACATTTTTCCGCACATTTCCTCTGTCAATCATATTTCATAGTAGAACTCGAAAATTTTTCTTTCGTAAAATTTACCAGTAATTTCATTTGTTCATGATAGATATCAAGCAGATTAAATTTAAATAAAATAACGGGCGAGCCCGGTCCGCAGGACCGGGCGACCCGTTTTAACCCCAAGAATGTATCCTCTGGATATGCATCGTTCAACATCAAACAGAAATAAGAAGCTCGGGTAAATAATTGTTTACTATTGTTCTGTTCTTATCAAACTTTCGATATTTCTTAATTAGATGTCTTAATTCGATTTGTCGTCGACCTTTATTTGTCTGTTGCTTATTGTCTCTTCTTACTTTAATTATCTTGGGACTTAATGCGGTACTCATCGCTTTGATAATAATGCCTACGTTGACAAAAGTTACAACAACAACAACAACTACGATTGGTGAGAAATAGAAATATAAAGGATATTCCATAATAACTGAGGATAATTTGTCGCCCATGTTTTCCGTACTTTTATTTGACCTAGAAGACTCGAAATTGTACCATACATCCAGGCTTGCCAAATCTCCTGATTTGGCCAGGAGTCTCCTGATTTTCGAAATTTCGAAGAATTTTAATTTTCTGACTATATTTTCAAGCAGTGAAGGAGATTTTAGATGATACTAAACTGAGCATAGTGGCAGAAAATTGTAAAGTCTGAAATAATTTTCTTCTTTTTCTTTTAAGTATAGAAGACAATAACTCAAATGAGTTATATGAATAAAAAGAACAGAATGATCATGAGCAATATTGAACAATGTTGAATTTCTCATACAAGAGTATTTTCGCTCAGTAGAACGAAACGAACATTGACTGGAAACTGTTTGATTGAAATGAATCCTTTCGATTTTGTGATTATATAAAGAGTTAAAGTCTGAAAATCCACAAAAGTGAAATTATTTAAGAAAACATCTAATTTTTACTCTACATAAAAATGGTTTAATCAGTTTAACATTATTACGTATTTATCATAGCTACTTCCTCTCATGATTTTCTCTAATGGAAATGTTTTCAGTAGTATTCAGTTCGATAAAATGAATGTTTTACAAACACAAAGTATTTCTTTTAAATAAACTTAATTGTTCTTGAGAAAAGATTGCATATGTACCTACCTATCTATGTATACTCATGAGTAGATTTCTGTTTGTTTTTTTTTCTGAAGAGAATATAGTGATCTTTAATTGGAATCAAAAATAGATTTGCTAAATATGTGTACAGATTTGAATGTTATAAAGGCTTGAATGTGATTCTAAGTCATAGTAAATGGTTTTTTTTGTAGTTTACTCAACCGAAATATTTATTTTTCAGGTATATTAAAAATCGTACATAAATGTTCTTCTTTGGGTGTTATTGTTAGACAGTAAAATGACAGCATATTATTATTGTTTTTAGAGCTGCCAGTTGGTACAATTCTCTTATACAGTGGT
>Ga0209960_1002429_pt1 | contig 18632 bp, 12 predicted proteins | sample ThiBiot_500_plan_2_FD_183947 | JGI IMG/M metagenome (GOLD analysis project Ga0209960, IMG submission 183947) | Wastewater bioreactor microbial communities from Cape Town, South Africa - Thiocy_expt_500_plan (SPAdes) | ecosystem: Engineered > Bioreactor > Thiocyanate-remediating >...
ACATAAACTAAGTGAAAAGAAAACTGAACCTCTATACAGAAATATGTCCATTACACAAGAATTTTGCCAGAAATCTGAATTCACATGAGAATTGTGCATTTGAATACATCACTTCTATCGGCAAAGAAAAATTCTTATCAGAAGTATGTTTTTTTCAGCAGATTTTCGCTAGAATTCTTAAATCATGTAAGAATTATTTATTTAAATACGATTACCATTTCAATAAACCAAAATTCTTTACAGAATTATGGTCATCAAAGGAGAATTTTGTATTCTATAAAGAATTTTATTCTTATCAAGATTGATCGAATTCTAGTAAAATTCTCCTTTGATGAGCATAATTCGATTACAATTTGTTATTTCTAAATTAAGATGACCATATTGTTATTCATAGAATTTTAGATGGAATAAAATCAAGAAATGAAGCTATTATTAAAACAGAATAGCAAAATTCTAGAATTCTGCTTGGGAGGAATTGTGCCACTGCTAGATATTGGATACTTAGTAAAATACTTAGGACTTTCGGTACTTTTACTTAAAAAAAGTCAGTACATAAGTACACCGCTTAAGTATCAGTACATGTACTTGTACTTTAAATTTGTTCTTAAGTATTTGTACTAATTTACTTAAGTACCTGTACTTTGAGTACAAAATTTACTTAAAAAAGTGGCTAATTTTCGTCGTTATTTGTAAATGAGTTCTACTGTTAAATATCCTTATCCTTATAAAGTGGTGGAAAAAAGTTTAACAACAAAGTTGATTTGCTTATTTCTCTACAAAGGAGAGAGCTACGAAAGGTTTGATGATAGATATACTTAGACAGGATCTCAAGTTAGTAAGTACATACAGAAAGATTCGATAGATAATGATATGTGGGCTAGGAGAAAAAAATTAATTTTTTCCCAGCGGAAAAAAGTTTAACAACAAACAATGTGTATTTCGAATCTCATAGGTTTTTTCCAATATGTTAAGCAATAACTTGAATTTGAATGACATTATCTGAATGAGGAGAATCTATCTGAGTTAACATGCTCGTTTTTTCCAACAAAAACTGTTTAAAAGTACCCAAAACTACCTTCCTCCTTACCATCAGAGGGTCATATTCGAGTTTCATGAAAATATCAGGCTTTTCAATATTGAATCGAGCAAAATTTTATCTCATAATATACTACTGAATAGAACATGAAAAGTTACGTCGAACGAAGCATTCTGAATGCATAAAAAATGGTATTTCCGTTGACTGTGATCAACCGCTGATACACAGTAGTGTGGGGTGGTCTCGTTATTTTGATCAAAATCATTGAAATTTCGGGCATTGTTACTTTAGTTTTCATTCGATTTGATAGAGCAGAAAATTCTCTACAAAATGGTGTGCTTTGACGGTATGAAACATGCATATCCATGGTTATTCTAGTATTTTTTCGTATATCGAGAGAAAAATGACACATTTTCAGCTAAAATGTTGACTTTTTTTGTGGTTTCTCAAAAAATTGATGAAACTTGTGCTGTTTGTATGTGTTTCATATCGTCAAAATATATCATTTTGTAGAGAATTTCGTGCTCTATTAGACTGAATGAAAACTAAAATAACATGCTTGGAGAATTCAATGGTTGAGGTCAAAATAGTGGGACCGCCTAACACTAATGTGTATGAAGGACATATCGTAGTCAAAGGAAACATAATCTATTATACACTCAGAACACTTTATTTAACGTAACTTTTCATGTTCTATTCAGTGGTGTATTATGAGACAAAATTTTATCGAGTTAAATGTCTAAAAGCCTGACTTTTCCATAAAGATTCGGTCCGGTTGATTCCCTTAAAGTAGTGAGGATGTCTTAAGCATTTTTTAACCGATTTTTTCAAGAAAAGGACAACGTATCGAGTTAAGTAGATTCTCCTCTTCCAGAGGATGCCGTTGAAATCCATGTTATTTTTTGTTACGTTGAAAAAGAAACGATAAATCAAAAATATATATTGCTTGTTGTTAAACTTTTTTCCGCTGGGAAAAAATTAATTTTTTTCTCCTAGCCCACATATCATTATCTATCGAATCTTTCTGTATGTACTTACTAACTTGAGATCCTGTCTAAGTATATCTATCATCAAACCTTTCGTAGCTCTCTCCTTTGTAGAGAAATAAACAAATCAACTTTGTTGTTAAACTTTTTTCCACCACTTTATACCAGTTGCTAGATTTTGATCAGATCTATATATGAAATCGTTTCTCTCTTTTTTTATTTCTGTCGTCATTCATTTGGATTGTTCATTTATTGCTGTTGATATTAATGTATTTCATTTATTTTGAAATTGTCTCAAATGAAAAATCCTACGCTAGCGTGGACTATTTTCCTTTTATATGATTCGCAAATCGGTTTATATACATTATGAATAAAATAATGGAGAATAATTCAATGAGTGATTAACAAAATTTTTTATTTGATAAGAAAAAGTAATTGGCAAGCAGAGAACTTTTTCTTCAGGAAACAAACGAAAAAGAGATATAAAACAGTTAAAATAAGATAAAATAAAACTTCTGATGATCAAAATAAGCAGCGTTGAGACAATGTACGATAATGCATAACCTCAGAGGAAGATTTGATTGACCTTCAAAAACACTAAATCGGTGAAAAGGTCTTCACTCAGACGAGTTCGTTTGGGCGAAAAAATAAGACCTGCGTGAGAAAAAACTCTCTCGACAGGAGCTGATGACGCTTGAACAGAACATACACGTTTAGCAATCTCTTTTAATCGATGTAATTGAGAACCACATCAATATGAAGAAACTGTTGATCGAAATATGAAGTATCCATGCACTAAATTGTTTTTCTGCTAAAAGTACTAAAGTGTACTAATTTACTGGACTAAGTAAAAATGCGGATAAGTACAAAAAAATTTAAGTAAAAGTACTCTTGTTAAGTATAAGTAAGTTGTACTGATACTGAGGGTACTTGTACTTGTCCAATGTCTGCTATTTACCGATCACTTCATTACGTTTATCAACACTTGACTGTTTTTTACAATCAAACTTGATTAAATCAAATTCAACAAGCAAAACAACATTGAATGAAATTATTGATAATTTAATGTTAGAAAATTGGACATTTGAAAAATGTTCCTATTCAATGATGATTGCAAAAGATCCATTAAGTATTTTTACCAATCTACTCGGTTTATGCAAGTTGTATCTAATAAAAGAATATTCCATTTACTTTTGTGTTTTGAAATAGATGGTGGTTGAACCATTTTCTTAAAATTTCTGGCACTTGTCATTATTCAACTAGGAATGTATGCTCAAAATACATAGTGAATCAATTGACAAATTGCACGAGAACTACTCTTAAAAAAGTAATTTTATTTTATCTCCTTGCTTTTACGGCCGCAACGTGCTTTGTCCTACTTTGCGTTTCGTAACGCGAGTAGAAGACGTCATTTCGATTTATGTTGACAAAGTTTATCTTATTACTTATCAGAGACCATGATCTAGAGCTATATAAATGTTTCACATTTCGAATTCATACTGAAATACGAAAAAGATGCACGCAAAATTTATATACGGTAAGATTTTTGTGAGAATAAGAGAAATCAAGAAATTCATAATAATTTCATAGTTTGCTTGGTTTTTATGTCAACATTGTTAATTGCTACTTCAAACAGTTTCAAAACACTATTGTCGAAAAGAAAATTCTTTGGATTTAAACAATCACCATCTGTAGCAAAAACTGAGGAGCTCGGTAAACTACAACAAAAGAATGATGGGATTTGAGTCAATAATACGTATGTTTCTTTCGTTTTATGTTTAGGATGGATTTGTGCTGCACCTATGCCGAATAGACGAGCAATCCACACAGCAGCAGTTTTGAGTAACGGGAAAGTATTAGTTGCTGGTGGAGCAGATCTGAGTGGGATGTTGACTTCAACTGAATTATATGATCCATCAACACAAGTTTGGACACCGACTGGCAGTATGCACTATGCACGAGGCTCTCCCGCAATGTCTGGATTATTGGATGGAAAACAGTTAGTAATTGGTGGAGAAACTAATGGCTCTATATTCGACAACAGTGTTGAGCTTTATGATCCAATGTTCGGAAGTTGGACTGTTATTCAATCTATGCATGAAAAAAGAAACGTTCATACAGCGTCAACATTATTGAATGGAAAAGTATTAGTTGTTGGTGGATGTAACGAGAAAGAGAATGCATCAAATTCAGCTGAATTATATGATCCATCAACGGGATTGTGGACAAGAACTGGTAACATGACTCAAGAACGATTGTTCCATACAGCATCAGTTCTACTCGATGGAAGAGTATTGGTTGTTGGCGGATTGACCAATACATCAAACGTATCAAAGACGAGCGAACTATATGATCCATCGACCGGACTTTGGACAGCTACTGGTGATATAAGTCAGACACGGGCAGCTCATGCTGCTGTAACATTAAAAAATGGGAAGGTATTAATTATCGGCGGTATAGACGAAAATTATATTGGTACGAATCGGACAGAGTTGTATGATCCATCAACAGGACAGTGGACACTTACTGGAGATATTAAATATTCAAGAACATTCCATACAGCTTCTTTATTACACAATGGAAACGTCTTAGTTGCTGGTGGTGAAGTTGACCCTAATGCAGAGACCACTCCTATAAAAACTACTGAGATTTACGATTCATCAACTGGAATATGGATGAGTGTTCAGAAAATGGGAACACCGCGGGTGTGGCATACTGCATCAGTCTTACACAACGGTTATGTTTTAGTGGCTGGTGGAGCTCGATCAGACAACGAGATACTCAGAACTGCCGAGTTATTCGTTTCATTGACAAAGACTTCTTAATTCTAACAAATCATTAATCTGGACTATTGAGTAATATCGATGATTTTTTTTGTGTATTGAAATCAATATTTTTAATATACTGATGCTTCATGCGTTAAGGGCAATAGTTAAAATGTAATTAACATACTAATGAATGATAAAGAATCCTCATCAATACCATATATACAATCACGCATTGTATTTTGCAATGCTTCTTCTCTTCAAGTAATGTGAAAAAACGCAATTAATACCATCGAATAAAGAAAAAAACAGATGAGAAAGAGAACGGAATCAAAAGAACATGTTTATTATACCAATCAATACCGTTTAAACATTTGTATTCGATGGTTATATGTATCAGATACATAAAGATTAAGTTGATTATCAAGCGTTACCCAATATGGCTCTCTTAATAAATTTGAGTTTGTGCCGAATACACCTGTTACACCTGCGATTGTTGTTCCACTCGATTGTCCAGATAAAAAGAATTGAATACGATGATTAGTCGAATCAGTTACGTAGATATTTCCCATAGGATCGAGAGCGACACCGAGTGGTCGATTTAAGGATGTTGAATTGTTTCCAAGTAAACCGGCAGTACTACCAGCGACAAATGTCCAGTTAGAATCACCTATCACCCATCGGACGATGTTATGCGCAACGTAATTAGGAATAATGAAACTATTTGAAATTTTATCCAAATATAGACCGTAAGGGGAATTTAATTGTGAAGTATTCAAACCAGCTCCATTGCCTCCAGCGACTGCAGTACCAAATGTTGCTCCATATTGATATTGCATCACACGATGATTAAATGTATCTGCTATATAAAGATTATCAGTATTTGGATCATATATAACACCAGATGGGTGATATAACTGAGTATTCCCACTTCCTGGTGAACCTATGAAATATTTGATATAGAAACATACGTAACTAAAATAAAATGTAGAATTTACTCGTTATTCCTGCGACAGTCATTCCGGATAAATTTCCTCGAGTAAAAAATTGAACTCGACTATTCCCTCTATCTGATAAATACATATTATCCTTAGAATCAAATGTCATATGTACTGGCATATATAAATGATACGAATCGCTTCCTACAGTTCTATTCGCCTGACCAGCAACAGTAACAACAGTCAATGTATTCATTGTTATCTTTTGAACTCGATGATTACTATAATCCGCCACATATAATGCTCCCAATGAATCAAATGCCAAACCATAAGGATTGTTTGTCTGATTAGAACCTTGGCCAGCAACACCAGCTGTACCCAATAAAGTTATGCCTGCTGCATTCCATCGAAGTTGGTCTAAAGTATGTATGTATATAAGAAGAAAATATAATTGTTGAATTTTTTTTACTTGTCGTTGGCGTTACTTTTGTTGGTTTGAATAATAATAATGCAAAAATGACAGCGATAATCGCTGTAGTAATAAGCAGATATACAATAGTAGCAATGATGATACATCTGGGTGAGTACCTGAAAAATAAATGGAGAATCATTTGTTATCATATAGATGAGATATACCTCTTTTTCTTCCTTTTATGTTGATGATTATCATATACCACATCTTTTTTGTCAGTCCATATACTTCTAGAAGAATGCTGTGAATGAATATTGCTATCAGTGATGAGCGTTGAGTTATTCAGCGACAGCTGTACTAAATTTGGAGACGTAGAGGTTGGGTGTGGTTGTTTTCGACTAGTATGTTGACTATCAGCAATATTCGAAGTCTATATTGATAAAATAATGAAAAAAAACTACAAGAGTATCGAATTAATGGAAGTAACTACATATGATTTATGTTTGTGATGTATCTTCAAGTGGGTAGTATTCCTTGGTCGAATTTTTACATCGATAGCTGATTTTGATAACCTAGTTTTTCTTGATTGATGTCGATGCTAAATAGAAAAATTGTATATCAAACATTAATTCTTCGATACAAACCCGATGAGAAGTATGCGAAACAATAGACGGCTGTCTGATAGTTATATGATGTACAATATTTTCTACAAAAACCATTTCAGAGTTAAATCATTAGGAGAATAAATTGCAATTACGTTGGATGTTACGAGTCGATCTATGATTTTTGACCATTGAAAATTCTTGTTGTTTGGAAAAGAATATTAAATTTTTGATTAAGTTGGAGAATGAAATTGATTCTCTCTCTATCTTGAAAGTTGTTTTTTCTGTCTCCAAGCGATATTTTGAGTATGGCTTCATATGAAGATTGAATGCTTTTCAATGGTTCCATCATTGTCATAACATAGTATATTTTAATCCAATGTGCGATGCAAAAGTAATGAGACAAATGTATGTCGCTACTGTTCAGTTATATTTTATTGGTCGAAGCCCTGGATAGTTATATTCGAAAGAAGAAAAGGTCCTCTTTCGAACCATATATCATTTGTTTCTTAATGGTAAAAAATAAAGAATAAAAAAAAGTGAACGTGAAGACCTGGCAAATTGTGTTGTTACACATCATATAAATGTGTCTCGTTTTTGTAAAAAGTCAACAGTTTTTTATTTCAAAAAACTTGGAATTCCACGTTCGACAATTTATCGTATATTAGCCAAGTATGCAAAACATAAACAAACATGTTTCTTACCAAAATCCGGCCGACCTACGAAAGTCTTGGACAAAAAATTGAAAATCTTGGTCAAAGCAGTCAATAACAAGACAGACATAAGCCAATGTCGACTCGGACAATTTGGTATTGCTCAATTGTGCAGTTTGAAAGTCTATCGACTCCTGAAACCTGATGTTTATCTTATCATGGACGACGAAAAATATTTTTCTTTGACCGGTGACATCAACTCTAATCGTTTCTATTACTCGACTGAACCGTCAACTACACCATATAACGTCAAATTCAAATGTCGAATGAAATTCGAACCCAAGTTAATGGTCTGGATATGTGTGTCACAAAAAGGTATCAGTAACGTTTCCATTCATCGAAGCAAGGGTGCCATTTGTACAGAAACTTATCTTAACGAATGTATTCGGAAGCGATTGATCCCATTTATTAATAAATTTCATCGGAAGGACTCACTTTTATTTTGGCCAGATTTAGCCATCGTACACTATGCTCAAGAAGTTTAACATTATTTAGCCGATCATGGAATCAATTATGTACAACGAACAAGAAATCCACCTAACGTTCCCCAGGCCAGGCCGATTGAGAAGCTATGAAGTTTATTGGAACAGAAAGTTTATGCGAACAATTGGCAAGCTCGAAATCTCAACCAATTAGCTCGAAGAATTTCAAAGAAAGCGAAAGAACTTGATCAAAAAGTTGTAACACACATGATTTTGTCGGTTAAAAAGAAACTTTTAAAAATTTATAGAAAAGGTCTTTATAGTATTTGTTAATTGTGTCTTAGCAACAACTTTACTTCCTCTATTTAATAAAACATGAAATAGATTCAAACGATGAAATGACTTCTAACAGCATCGATAGAAATTTGTCTCATTACTTTTGCATCGCACATTATTAATGAAACTAGGTTAATCAATAACTAAACAGTACGATTTATGTTTTACCTGTGCTTGCCTTTGCAGATGTTTGATCTTTGAACATGTGAATTTCTATGTAGTCAATATTTTGATCAACTGAAAAGGTTAAGAAAAATTGTCTACTCTATGAATATTTTTTTTGTTTGAGCTTGATTATATTTCTAGACAAAATATCTTCTTTATGGTTTCATTATAGGCTAATGTATTCTAATTAATGTATCAAAAAAAAGAAAGAACAACTTCATTTGAATAAGATATTGGAATTGAAATAGCAAAAGAACTGTAAAGTAATGGAAAGAAGAAAATCAAGTAGTGTATTAGTTTCACATCATTCGCGTCATGATCAATCAATTATTCATAAAGTGAGACCAATTTATGTTCTAATTTTATTTTTAATTGATTAAAATTTAGCATAAAGATTTATCATTGAAAAAGAAACGATCGAACAATATCATTCATATAACTATCGGATTACGAAAAAAAATTCAATTGAATAATAGCAATTTATCATCGGTTGAAATTTTAGAAATATCTATTCTTTAGATGTTTTTTTTATTTTTTTATTAAAATAGATTTCAAATCATGAAAGACAAATATCAATGAATTCTTCTGTATTTATGACTTTTATATGCTGATATTCGTTTTTTATAAGATATTATTATTCTAGTTACATGAAAACTCAAAGAAAAGTGATTCTTCGATGAACAAATCATCTTTATCAAAATCTTCTCGAATCACTCCTCAAGGGACCATCAGCTTATTTTCAAACATCAAGTTGAATAATAATGATGAACAAAATCGAACAGGAATGATCCAAGATTATCATCAACGATCCAAGCGAAATAAAAGAAAAAAGTCAGTATGGTTTTTTCGAATGAGAAGTGGTGGTTTTCATTTCTAATCATATTTATAGATGTTCACGTCGATATATTATTACATCTGGCCTTATAACTTTACTTGTTATTTTGATCATAGCTACTGTTCTACTAATTCTTTTAATTAAATCTACAACAAAAACAATAAGACCAAGTAATATAGGAGCATAAACTATTAGAATTGAACTTTATTTCTAGATAATATACCTGTCCTTCGTTGGAATTCAAGTGGTATCACAGTCGCTGGAATTAGTGGTAGTCCTGGTTCTGCTAACAATCAATTAAATACTCCCTATGATGTGTTCTTGGACTATGCTAATAATCTTTATATTGCTGATGGTGGCAATCATCGAATTCAAAAGTATTTATTTGGTAGTTCAATAGGTGAAAGAGTAGCTGGCAATGTAACAAGTGGTTCATCTTCAGATAAACTACGTACCCCGTCACGAGTTCTTATTGATTCAAATGAAAATTTATACATAGCAGACACAGCCAATGCTCGAATTCAATTCTGGCGTAAAGGAGCTAATTCAGGAACAACAGTTGCCGGCACAAGTAAGAAAAATAAAAGTAGATTATATTCTTCAAAACTATTCTCATCAATCTTTTCTACATTAAAGAAAACAACGTTATTTTTCCTTCATATAACAGTTTGTCTTTAGGTTCTGCTGGCAACTATAGCAATGAACTAAATTCACCCAGTGGTATCGTTCTTCATCCAACATCGAATACACTTTATATAGCAGACTATTTAAATCATCGAATCATGTCATATGTACTTGGTAATAATTCTGGTACATTAGCATTCGGATTCAATGGAGGAGGAAATAATAATACACAATTATATGGGCCCAGAGGCTTACGTTTTGATATACTGACAAACAGTTTAGTTATTGCCAACTTTATTGCTCATAAGATAGTTCGATATATGTTGGGTTCGAGCTTCTGGACATTGATTGCTGGAGACATTAGCGGAGTTGCTGGTACAGCACCAACACAACTTAGAAATCCTAATGATGCAACATTGGATCCCATGGGTAATTTATATGTTGCTGATAGAGGTAATAATCGTATTCAATTTTTTTATGCAGAACAATTAAATGCGACTACTATAGCTGGAATTACAGGTGTAAATGGTACTAATGCTACTACACTTGCTTCGCCTCATTCATTAAGACTCGATAGTCAACTAAATCTTTATGTAGTAGACACATTCAATCATCGAATTCAAAAATTTTTACGTTATTAAAATTCTCAAATTTGTGAATATATTCCTTATTTTTATATTTTAAATCAATAAATATAAATAATCTCCTCACAATTTTTTTTATAAGCCAGTAGGAAATATTTGTAATATCTATAATAATAATATGAAAATAAATGAAAAATATCTTTTTGTTTTATTTATTTATTCTATTATTTTGCAATTCGAGGGTGAGTTAGAAAGCACACCATGATCGCGATTTCGACCTTCCTTAAGGGTTTCATCAGACGGCTTAACTACAGTATTAGATACTGTTCTAATGATCCGAAGATCATACACATTATTTCTTTTATCTCGCAACTGTATTTAAAATTATTATTAAAGTGCCAAATACATTAACAAATAACTATTTTATTTGTATATATTCACTAGTAGAGGTTTTATTGTAAATCTTTATTTGAAAATAGGTCAATAACTTTTTGATATTTTCAGTTATTGTTCTACATGTTCGAGTTGCTGTTGTGATCTAAGAGTATGATGAGTATTATGAATTGGTACAGTTCGATTGGTAGTATTAATACAATGATTTCGACAAATGAGATAATGTAAAGATTTTTTGATTAATTGTTTGAATTGTTTTCGAAGCGATGGAGAAACTATCATGTAAATATAAAAATTGAATGCATAACCTATATAGCTAAGTATTCCAGTAATAGTAAGAGCAACATTTTCTTGTGCTATTCGAAGAGTGTTTTTCGGTGTGTACATGGTTACCAAAGCGTAAATTGTTTGTGTTGTATATGCAATCATACCAATAAGAATAAACCAAGCTTGAGTGCTAACCATTCGTGTCAATTGTTGTTGAATTTGTGTTCGCATTTGTTCTTGATGTAGATAATTGATATTTGCATATGCTAGAACAGCAAAGACAATCATAATGAGAGTAGGAATGATACCAAGTAAAAATGGTGTAACAAAATATGCTATGTAACTTCGATAGACTATATTATTAGAAAGTGAACATGAAGTAATATTAGTGGTCCTGGAAACATTAATTTGATTATAGATAATCAATGGTACACTGTGTAGAATTGACAAGAGAAATGTAATCCAAACTAAACGATGAGCTATTTTCACTGTAGAAAATTGTCGAAGACGAGCATTTCCGGATGTTAATAGATACTGATCGATCATGGCCCAAGCAGTAGAAAATAGAGAAGTAAGAGAAAATGCATGTCCAAAATATTGACGTAGTTTACACCATACTACTGATGTTGATGATGGATCCAAATTAAAATTCGGTAGAATAATACGAGAGAGAAACGAACTATTGAATAATACGAAATTACCGATAGATGCTACTAGAAGATAAATTGATGATGGATTCTTGTATAATCGTTTCATTGAAAGAAACATCAATAAACATAGAACATTGCTCACTACACCCGCAATATAGAAGAACGATGCAACGTATAGATTTATTTGTTTACTAATATAATTCAAATAGTTGATAGTTGTCGATGACATTTTCAACAGAAGTGAAGCAAGAAAACTGAATGTTGTTTTGATAGATAATATGTTCATTTTTTTTTCTTCATCCCAAGAATATCATAAGAAATATAATGAGATTACAGCATGTGTCCATATCGTTGCTTGCACGTCTCTCTGCATGTATTACCTATGTAAAAATTTTAAAATAGTCATTTAGCAGTGCTTTTGAGTTCATTAAAGAAATATATTTTTAGATATTTCAATGGTGTGAGCTTGTATACCTCACACACACACGCTGTATCTCATTATATTTCTTATGATGTCCTTCCGATGAACAAAATGTCTGCCCTATTAATTTTCTTTATCATAATTCTAAACCTTTTCAAAGCTGTAAAAAAATGTATTTAATGTAGCATCTTTTTTTCAAAGAATTGAATACAGTGATCACTTCTCTAAGCGACATAGTTTCCTGGTGACCAACAATGTTTCAATCTTTTAGACTCTTCATTTCCTTTGTATACGCATCCTTATATCCATTTTGATTGGAAGAAGATTATTTAATAATAAATGTCGAAGGCAATAATATTCAATTTCATCAAAGATGAATGATGTTAATTACTTTTAACCTAAAACAGAAATTTAATTATTTTTTTTTCGCCTGTTTTTATAAGACTTTATAATATTCTTCATATGACTTTTACGCAGTTATTTGAAAAAAATTGCATTTCAGAGAATAAATAATAAGAATCGCTGCTGTATTTGTTTTATTGTCTCTGTAGCTTAGACACTCTTCTATATATATATTTCATATCAAACTTAAAACTTTGATATTCGTTAAAAAAAAGAAGTATCAATTACTGATGAAAAGTTTTCTACATATAAAATATCTAGAGAGTTCTATCCTTATAATAATAATTGATTTGTTTTTTATAAATAAATACAGAAACCATATAGATGCTTCTCTTATTTAATAGAGAAATGCAATTTTCCTTTGACCAAAAAAAATTGAGTTAAAAAATATTGTTTACAAAGAGAAAGATACTCAAACAGTATTCATTATTAAATTTAGATTTATTTCATATCAGAAACTTTTTACATAATCAATCCAATTATCAATGATTAAACCATCAGGTTATCGAAAACATCATTCAAAAACAAGTAGACAATCTAATCCTATTATACATGCCAGAATTCGATCAACAAAAAACTTTAAATCAATCAAGAAGAATATCTCTGCTCGTCGTCATCATTCACGCTGCGTTAGCTAAGAATAATTATTTCGATTTTTACTCTATATAGTTAATGTTATAGTTGAATGAAAAAATCAAGAATGAATCAACCCTTGAGAATTTTGACAACACTCCAAGGCATTACGAACAAGATTCACCGTCATCACAAGTAAAAACTATCAATATTTGTATTAAATCTCATTTTTAAATCATATTTCTTTTCTTTGATTACAGTCAAAAAAGCAAGAGAGACCGAAAAATAATGATTTCTATCAAAACTTTTCAATAAAAAGCAACTATTCTTCAAAACCATCAAAAGTAGCTCCTTCTCGAGTAATTCGTATTTTTGAATCTTCATCAATAAAAATTTTATTTTTCTCAATTTATTCTAGATTGAAGATACATGGGCTAATCTAAGTGATTATACAACAAAACATCGTCAAAATAAGAATAGAAAGAAAAAGTGTGTCATTTACGGATATTCTAGTCAAGATTTATTATTAGATTACTTTTTAATTGATTGAATAGAACTGTACGTAAACAATATGTGGTAATCACTTTACTTTCGTTGTTTATTGTGATCGCAACCGTGATTATACTTTTGACTGTATTGCTATCAAGAACAAGAACAAAAACAAGAACAAAGCCTTGTAGGTGCTTGACTATGAATTTGAGAGAAATCAATATTATGACAATCGACTTTTGAAAAAAAGATTTGTCTATCCACTATTGCTTTTTATTTTTGTTACATTAAGGTACGGTATCGCTTCGTTGGAATACAACAGGCATTACGATAGCAGGCGTCGCAAGTCAGTCTGGAAATGCTTCTAACAAACTAAACACTCCTTTCGGCTTGGCACTGGATTACTCTAATACATTGTATATTGCAGATTCGTATAATAATCGCGTTCAGAAATATCTTCGAGATGCATCTTTTAGTGAAACAGTGGCAGGTCAAGAAACAGGATCATCTGGTCCAAGTACAAATACATTTAACTACACTGCTGATCTGGTGTTGGAAGTAAATGGTGATATCTATGTATCCGACGTTAATAATCATCGAGTTCAGTTATGGACTAGTGGATCAACAACAGGAGTGACAGTGGCAGGCACAAGTAAGTCAACATTATCTACAAAACATTTCTGTCTTTTTCTTGGCTAATATATTTTTAGGTATCGGTGGAAATGCAAACAATCAATTAAGGTCTCCTTATGGAATTACACGCGATCCGATGTCTAGTGCACTTTATATTGTTGATCGTTTAAATTATCGTGTGATGCGTTACTCTTCTAATGCTTCATTTGGCACTGTTGTGGCTGGAGGTAATGGACAAGGAAGAAATAATACACAATTTTACTCTCCTATTGGTATACATTTGGATGTTCTATCAAATAGTCTTTTAATTGCTACCTTTTTGGGGAATAATATTGTACGATGGACATTGGGTGCTTCAAATTGGGAAATTGTTGCTGGTCATTATGATGGAACGATTGGTAATACTTCAGCAGGTCTTGAATCGCCAATAGATGTAACATTAGATCCAATGGGTAATTGTTATGTTGCTGATTATGATAACCAGCGCATCCAATTCTTTTCTGTTGGTGAAAGAAATGGAACAACGATTGCAGGTGTAACGGATGTAAGAGGCACTAGTGCCACTTTGCTCGATCGTCCTGCTTCAGTAAAACTTGATAATCAACTTAATTTATATGTATCGGACAGATTCAATCATCGTGTACAAAAGTTTATGCGTTATTAAAGAAAAAGAGCAGTAAACTTGTTCACATTATTTTTTAATATTTCTTTTTGATATTCTTCTTCTTTTTTTAACTTTTACTTTCGATGTTGAGGGTGTCATTCCATATGTTCAGACCCTCATAAATTTCTATTCGCATTTAATGGTTTCAAAATTCTCTATCAGATAACGAAATTATAACGTTATCTTTCTCACTAGTGTGAAATTAGATGCGCACTTTCTTTTTTTGTTCGTTTCGTTTCATAAAATCCACTATTCAATAGAACATAACATGGTCACCACATTTGAAAGCCTTCCATGTGAATTAATTATGGCTATCATTGAATTTATTGACAATCCTCTTTCGATCTTTCTTGATCTGAATTCAAATATAAATAGAATACTGTTTGATCATCAAATAAAACTAAGCGCCACAATTGAAGATCATCGCCGAATTATCTCATTACCAACAAATTTAACACATTTAGTATTCATGCATTTTAAAGGCGAAAATCTACAAAGATTTCAAAATTTAAAGTCACTCACCTTATTCATCGACGAAAGTATAGTACACAAAGTTAAACTCCCATCATCATCACTCATATATCTTAAAATACATTTCAATGTTGACATATCGACATCGTTATTTCACTCATTGTCAACGTTAAAACGATTACAAACTTTAGTTTTAACTAATACACAAAAACAATCAGAAGTTATTTTTCCTTTCGATTCGGCAGAATTAAGTAGAAACATCAAAATACTACAATTCAAAAATATTCCTGCACCAATATCATCGATCTATCACTGCCGTGAATTACCTGAATTAAAATATTTGCAACTACAGCTAACTGAAGCCAGTCATCCATTTCATTATATGTCTTTCACCTTTCCTTGTTTGTTGAAGCATCTAATTATTCACTTCCAGTTATCGTTTATGGACTTAGAATACGTACTTGATGGTTGTTGTGAAGGTCATTTAAAACATCTCGAATTATATAGTCACAGTGATACTGCACAAGCGGATTATTTCGATACTAAACGATGGTGTAAACTATTTGAACGATTTCAAAATTTGACAAAGTGTCAAATTGAATTACGACAAAAAGGTACGAGAGGAGTGTATCAAAATACATATCGACAATTTGCACGACAATTGAAAAGCATTCAAGAATTACAATCAAAGTGGAACATGCAGTGCTGGTCGAATTGTCCAGGTTATCACGGATACTTCGTTTATGTACAAATTATGGCAAATTTATGAATACATTTTTCTATTCCCTGTTTCCAAATTTCTAATTTCAGAAAATACTCCTTTACAGGGTTGCCAGATCGATACTGTTAACTAGAACAAAATATTTAGGTAATCATCTCTGAAAAATTTATAATCAAATTATGTTTGGATATGCAATATTGTTGACATTAGTAGTATTATAGAGTTCAATTAGAAGCTTAATAATTCACTGATCCTTGTCTGAAAAAGATCGCCCCGCTGTTGTTACATCCAAATGCTAAACCATTAGGAGCAACAGTTACAAAGCTCAAAGCCCCTTCGATTTGTTTCCAATCACCATTAACACCTAGTCGAAACCAAATCTGATCAGCACTATTCACACCCCAAACTTGACCATGACCACCTACAGCAATACATTTTAACTTTCCATCAATCTTTCGCCAACTATTTCCTTTCGGGTTGGTATTAGAGCTACCTTCACGATGAAAAATTTCGTCGGCTGCATTTACTCCCCATACATCACCATTCGCACCTACGGCAATATGTTTTAAGGCGCCATCAATCTGTTCCCAATGTCCACTTGGTCCCGAACGATAGTAAATATTATTCTGACGATTCACGCCCCAGACGCCTCCATAACTGGTCACAGCTAGTTGCACCAGTTTTCCATCTATTTGTTGCCATTTAGTACCTTTTTTTTCAAAATTTGATGCCCATTCACGATAAAAAATATCATCGTTGCTATTAACACCGTAAACATGGCCCCCAGCACCGACTGCAATGTAGGACAAACGACCATCTATCGCCAACCAATTACCAGCAATGTGGGGTTTGTAGAATATTTCATTATTGACGTTTACTACCCAGATTTGTTCTGCTCCTCCAACACCACCATTAATAATACCACCTTCGATACCGACCCATGAAAGACCATGATTTGCTTGAAGACTGGAGCTTGCCATAGTTTTCGATCTTACTGTTTTCTTTGTAAAAAAATACCTTACCAAGTTTGAATAAGGATTCTTTTGTGATACTACTATTCTCTTGGTAGAAGGTTTTAAACGAGTTAAGATAAAGATTCTGTTTGCTATGTCATCGTTTTCTCGATTAAAAAACACCTACGAAGTTTAGATAAGAACTCTCTTTTCGATTGTAGTGTTTTTCAATCAGATAATTTACCCTCAATATATATATAGATTAATCTGTTTATTACTGTAGAAACTACACAGACAAAAAGCAAAGAATGATTCAGTTTAAATGAGTTGAAAAACATTGAGTTTGATTATAATTTGTCAAAGGTCCAACACGTAATCCATCATCTTTCCATTGATTATTCTCATCGAGATAATAACAACCCGATGCAAATATTCTCAATTGATAATTTGATGTAAAATTAAACTTTTGATTGGTTATTGGTGGTTTAGTTGCAGTTAAGATTTCCGAAGGATTCAATTCTCTCAAACCAAAAACGAATGAATGACGATTTCGAGTCTGTTGATTATCGAGAAAATAATTGAAATTCGAAGAATTGAGAATCGTCCAACCATCGATTTGACTTGTTGAATCGTTCAATAGTGGAATTTGATCAAATTTATAAATCAATAAATAGACAATATTGTTGTTAGTCTGCAATGGTTCAATTTCGATATGAATTGAAATCGAAAGGCTACTCGTTAAATTAACATAATGCAAATTAAATAATTGTTGATGAGGAGTCGAATTATTTGAAGTCACATTTTGAAGAATCATTGGCGGAATAACTAAATTTGGATCACGTGGAATCATGATTTCAATAGGATGCGTATCATTTGCTTTAACTTCAATTTGATTTCCATTTTGATCACTTATCGAAAGTGAAACTGATCTTGATACATTTGTATTTGCTGTTAGTGATTTTGAATTACCAAATGGTGCTAATGGTTCTAGTTTAGTTTGCATTAGAACTTTTGAATTTAATTGAGATTTCGATGAATATACTTCTAAGGACATGAATACTTCCGATGTATTTATAATGGATTGTTGTCCAGTATTCAAATGAATTTTTAAAACAGAAGTTAATCGTGAAATCAACTGATTCATTTGATTTTGAATTTGATTTGCTAATTGATTTTGAAAATAAGCATTTTTATCTTCTAATCGATTGATTTTCGACGATTCGGATTCGAGATCAGTATCATAATCAGCTGGAAATTCCGATGCTCTTGTTCCATCCGCATCGAGCACAATAGTACGTCCTTGTAATGGACCATTGACAGCACTTAAAATATTCGAAGCACATTGAAATAATTGTGTTGAAATTATCTCAGCATCTTCATGAGATATTTTAGTTGACATTGAATCTAATGCTAATGAGAGTTTAGAACATCTCTCAGCTGCAATTGATAGAGTTGCTCGACTTAGTTGATTTGTTGCTTTAGTTAGTTGAGCTAACGATGATGATTGAAGTTTGATACTATTCGATGTTGTTATGAGAAGATTTTGAGTAAATGAAATTAAATATTCTCGAACATTG
>Ga0209960_1002431_pt1 | contig 18618 bp, 20 predicted proteins | sample ThiBiot_500_plan_2_FD_183947 | JGI IMG/M metagenome (GOLD analysis project Ga0209960, IMG submission 183947) | Wastewater bioreactor microbial communities from Cape Town, South Africa - Thiocy_expt_500_plan (SPAdes) | ecosystem: Engineered > Bioreactor > Thiocyanate-remediating >...
AAAAAAAAAAAAAAAAAATAAAATAAAAAAATAAAAATTACAAAAAATAAAAGAAACAAATAAGGTGTTAGAATTATCGAAATCAAGCAATTTTGTTAAAAAGACATTGAAAAAACAAAAATTTTTTTTTTTTTTGTGAAATAGAAAATTGAACCTAAATTCACTTTTTTTTGATTTTCCTTTCTTTTTCTTTTTGATTATTAAAAATTTTAAAAATTTAAACTATAGAAGTAAAAAGTAACAAACAATTATAAGAGAAATAGAAATAGAAGAAGAGTGAAGTTGAAGAAAAAGAGAAAAACTGTTTATTTTTATTGAAAACAAAAAAATAAAAAAGAATTGGACCTATTTATACCCATTTAATCCTCCGATGACTAAAAAATATGTCATTGGACAATCTCCCCTATCTTCCGCCAATCATCCAACATGTTCCTATCTCCAAATACGAAACCCCTTCTTTTTTCAAACAAAACCTTCTTTTTTTCTTATAAGACTTCTAATTCAACAACCTTTATTCTATTCTATTCAAAACATCCAACTTCAATTCAATACAAAGAAATCTAATTCTTTTTTATTTTCTTTATTTTCTTTTTGCTTTTTTTGTTTTGTTTTTTTTTGTTTTTTTGGAATTTTTTTGAGTTGATGTGTTTTTAATTTAATTTTTATTTTCATTCTCCCCCAATTTCTTTTTCTTATGAAAATCTGTAATCGCTTGCATCATTCCAAGCGAATCAAAACACAAAATAAAAATTGGGTTCCCGTTATCAAAAGAAAAACTAAATTAGCTTTTATAATTTTATAATTTTCTTATCATCAATGGGTTTTGACCCTTTGATTCAAAGGAAATGAATAAAAACAAATAACAAAAATAAAATAAAAAGTAAATACAAATGTTTATTCCTAAGAGAGACATAGACAGATAAGATAATTAGATTTGATCAGGGTCGATTGCTTGTCTTAGTCGAGGAATAGCTTCATCCCAAGGTCCAATTAAAACACTAATATAAGAAAGAGATATGGTTAGGATGATGAGGGATTGCAACATAAAGAAAAAAAAAGAAAGAAAAAGAAAGAGAAATGAAATAAAAAGATAAAAGAAAAAGATAAAAGAATAAAAAAAAGAAAAGAAAAGAAAGAAAAAAGAATAAAAGAAAGAAAAAGAAAAGAAAAAAACAAAAAAACAAAAAGAAAGAAAAAAAGAAAAAGAAAAAGAAAAAGAAAGAAAAAAAAAAAAAAACAAAAAGAAAGAAAAAAAGAAAAAGAAAAAGAAAAAGAAAGAAAAAAAAAAAAGAAAGAAAAGAAAATGAACCTCTTATATCGTTGAATCCAAATCAACCAAAATGGACAGAGAAAAGTCAAAAACAACATACTAATTGTGTATGTTATTCCAACTGCAGTTGAGAATGAAAATAGAATGATGGAGGTAATGATAAACATGACAATTGTTAAAGAATTATAATAATACATTGATTGAGTCTTTTTGATTTATTTTGTTTTTTTTTTAAAAAAAATGAAAGGAAAGAAAACAAAAAACAATTTTTTTAAAAAAAACCTTGAGATGTCTTCTAAACATTGGAAATAAAGCAAACCATTGAATTGCAGTTGCCATTAAAACAAAAACTTGACTATTTAGTTCTAATCTAGATGCTAATAAAACAGAGGCAAAAATTGCTGCATTTAATGAGAGTGTCCCTCTTTTTATTTATTTATTTTAAGGAAAGAAATTAAAGAGGGTTTTAAAATTGAGAGAGGAAGAAAGAAAGAAGAAAATACTTTTTCAAACTTGAAACATTAGAACTTGTATAATCATGTAAAAGGATATTTGTAAGAAATAAAATAGTCACTAATGCCCAAATTGTATCTTCACTAATATCTCGAGTTAAGGTTTTAAGAATTGGAGAAAGAAATAAGAGTGAAGACATAAAAAGTAATCCATTTTTCAAAAAATCAACCCCTATTGTTTTTTCAATTTTCAAATGGAAAAAAATAATTCAAGATAAAAGAAAGAATTAAAATACATGTTTTTTGTATCGTTCCAGATTTTGCGACAATCCAATATCCAAAAAATGTTAAAATCAAACTTGTTAGAAACAAAAATGTTTCGGATAATACTTTTTGGTGAAAATGCATGAATATAGATATAAAAAGGATGATACTAGTAAGTTGTTGACTAATTACACCAGATTCTTGAACAAGAGTAAGATATTTATATGCTCTTAAATTAACTTTTTTGTTTTTGTTTTTTTTTTTATTAATGATTTATTTATTATTTATCTAATTCTTTGAGATTCAAAGCAAAGAAAGAAAAAATCTTACCATTTTCTTTGAATTCTTCTAAAAATTTATCTTCATCTACATAATTATCAGGGAAATCTTGTTTAATATACAATAACTTTTGCCACTCGTTCTTCTTTTTGAGAGCATGTTCAGATTTTGCAAACTTTATGATATTAATTGATTAATATTAATTATCAAAAAAGAAAAAGAAAATAAAGAAATAAATAAGTAAAGAAATGAATAATTACAAGATTTGGTGCTCGAGGGGCATGACACTTTGGACATTCTATATCATTTTTATAAAATCTTGTTCCATCAATTGGGCAATATCGAAAGTTCTCAAGTATTGCATCTACTTTTGCCATTCACAATTAATTGAGAACCTATTATTTTCATTATTATTTTTTAAAAAAATATATACTCAAGTTCTTTCTAATTCTCAATAATATTTTGTTTCAACAATTTGTTTCCTTTTCAAAATTCGGTCAATATTGCAATTTGAATTTCCAGCTTTACAAACCTTTAAACTATCAATGATCCAAATCTTTCTTCTTTTAAATTCATATTGATTTCGAAAAGAAATAGAAGCTTTCTTTCAAAAATAAAATCGAAATGAAAGAAATAGAAATAGAAATGAAGAAGTCTTGAAGTTGAATTATGTTGAAGAAAGTGAAATAAAAGTTGAATTTTTTTTTTTTTTTTTTTTTTTTTTAAAAAGGCAACCTCTTTCCTCTTCAACAAGATCTCTCATTTATTTTATAATTTCTTTATGATTTCATTACTTTTCATTCAATTTTGTTTTAATTTTTGATTGATTCATTATTTAAAATTTTTACGTTTAAAAAATAATTGTTTCTCTAACTTTTTCATCAAAAACAATTAGGAAGAGGAAAAATGCTGTAAGAAATGAAGATCTTGTTGTCTTTGTTGAAGATTGCTGCAGCTAACTGATGCAATTTGAATATCGTTTGACTTAAGATGCCGCATTCTCAATGATGATCTCAATCTTCTTTTGACTTAAGATGCTGAGCAATAACTTTCACATTTTTCTAAAGTTAATCTTCCTTGATATCCATTTAGTTTTTTCATTTTGTGTTGATGAGAATTTTGTAATTGTGAGTATTTTCGTTTTTAACAACAAATGAGATCTTATTCAAATTTTTTTGTTCTTTTTTGTTTTCATATTGTAGAAATATGTTTCGAAGAGTTGTTGAGATTGATGATTTTCTCTTTCCAATTGCTTTCGAGAAAATCTCTAACATTGTTTATTCAAGTGAGTTTATGTTGAGAAAAAGAAGTTTGGAATCTTTAGGAATTGCTTAGGAGCCAAGCCATTATTATTTCTCCATAAAACCCCTTCAACAAAATATTCGTCTTTGGTTGAAAATATCCTTGAAATATGAATGTATTTTGGATTCAATAAGTTTTGCTCCAGAATGAGGAACCCAGTTTTGTCATTTCGGAGTTTCCAGTATAACTTCTTCTAAATTTTCGTGATGAGAAATTTCGCATATCTGTAAATATATAAGTTTTCTAGAACACTTTTGTATTTCTTGATTGATTTTTATTATTTACAATACACTATAAAACAAGGATAAGTTTGTGATTCTTGACAACTAATTCATCAACAGTCCACTCTTTCTTTGATTCTTCAACTTGGGTGATTGGATAGGCTGTGGCTGTTGAATATCCATTCACTAAAATTGTTTTTTTTAAAAAATCGATTCAGTTTATTGTTGTTTTTTGAATCAAAGAAGAAAAAAGTTTTACCAAGGGTAATATGGGAATCATAACCAGGATTTATAGGTTTTCCAAAATAACCTTTCTCATTTACTTTTCGTTTGTAAATATCCATTCCATTTGAATCTTTTTGTTCTTGTTTTTCCATCACTACTTTTCCTTCTTCATCTGTAATAAATGGATGTTCTACAACTGGAAATGGATTTCCAACAATCATAAATCCAATTACAAATACTTTTAGATCCCCTTGACTATATTTCCTTGCATATTTTTCTTTGGATGTTGTATACACCCCTTTTTTTTGAGGTTGTTTAGTTGAAAGTTTTTTGTAAAAAAAAAGTTAAATATGTACCTAGAGAAAAATAACCAAGATCATTATCACTTGCTGGAACTGCACTAAACCCATAATTACCTTGAGGTTTTTTATTTTGAATTCAAATGAAAAATGTAATGAAATAAATAAAGCAAATACAAATCCTTTGGGCAGCATCTTCACTTGTCCCTTGAATCATTGGAATTACAAATGCCTAAATTTAATTGAGAATCCATTTTAACAAAAGAAGAAAGAAAGGAAAGAAAAGAAAAGAAAAAATGTAAACAAACATTATTTCCATGATTCCAACCAAAAGTTCTGAATTTTGAAATATAGTCTCCTAAATATTGAATCATTGATTTTCGAAGTTCAATGCCATTTCCTTCGTACCAACCCTCGTTTTTATATCGATTTGGATCATCTTTAAGCCTTTGAAATATTTGTTCACTGCGTCTTTTAAATATCTCCTTCAAATTCATATTCTCATTTCCAACTACTTTTTCAACCTTTGAAAGATCAAATCCAAGAATTTCTAAAATTTTTTTCAGTCCTTCAAATAATTCTTCACCAATTATTTTGGAATTTTCAAAAATTGTTTTCTTTCCATTTGTTTGATTTTGGCTTTGATATGTAAATCTCCAATAATTATTTCCTGTAATTTATTTATTTGTAAAATTGATGATACTAAAAAAAGAAAGAAAAAGAAGTACCATAATTATCTTGTGCATCCAAAGTATCAAGTAAACCAGTTTTGAATAATAAATTTTCACCATAAATTGGAAAATGGGTAATTGGGCATATTAATTTTCTATCTTTCAATTCTAATTTACAATCTTGATGAATATCATCCAAATTAATTAATCCTTTTGAAAAATGAGGAGATCTAACACATTCTATCCATCTTACTCCTTTATAATTTCCACTCACAATTTTCACTTCTTCATAAATATATTTCATCATTTCTAAACATTCTTTCCTTTCTTTTCCTCTAATTCTAATTTCAAATAAATTTTCTGACATTTTAACTTCCAATAAACATAAAACACTCTCATTCTCACTCTCATTTTCATTTTTCTTATTAAAACATTTTAATAATACACCTCTTCTCCAAATGATATTATTAACTATTCTATCATGAAATCTCACCAATAATCTAGAAACCATTTCACTTGGAACTTGATTAAATGAAAATATTCTCTCAATTTCAATTGTTTCCAATGGAATTGTTATTGGCCATTTCTCTCTTAATTTATCTTCAATTGTTTTTATTTTATCTTCTGAAAGTAAATTTGGAATTATAAGTTTCTTTTGATTTCCATTCTCATTTTCATTTCCAATTAATTGATCTTTCAAAATAAAGCATACTTCAAATTTTTGCAATAAAGATAAATAAATATCAATTAAATTTGTTGGTCCATTCCAAATCTTATTTAATTGAGAATAATCAATAATTCCATTTAATCTCATTTGTCTTATTGATTCATCTGCTTTGAATAAATCTCCTAATATGTTCTTTGTGAAATGTTGTGGATCCAAAACAATAATATTTGATAATTCTATAGGGTTATCAAAATAAATACAAATTCCCCATTCATGTAATAATCTTAATGCTCTTTTCACAAATTCAATATCAAATGATGATTGAAATTGTGATTGGATATAAGAAATTAAATCTTGAATACCAATAATTGGGTGATCTTGTTTCAATTTCTTCAATTCATAAATTGATTTTTCAATTGTTAAATATCCAATTGGAATTTTTTCTCCCATATATGAATGACTTAATGAATTATTGAAAATAATTTCTCTTAATTCTTCAATATTTTCCAATGTTGAACAACTCACTTCAAAATAAAATGGTGGTGATTTTAATCCATTCTTTTCATACATTTCCATTATTTTGGTTTGTCTCAAATTCTTATCCACATCATTTTGATTCCCATTAATTAAATCCAAAAATGTGCCAACAATAATAATTGTATAAAATGGTTTTCCTTTTTCATCACAATAATTTTGATTTAAATGAGATGATAATGATTTCAACCAAAAATCCAAACTTTCCAAACCTTTAATTCCTTTATCCATTCTATATAATACTAAAAATATTGACCTATTTGATAAAAAATAATGATGTGTATTATAATAATCATTTTGTCCTGCAAAATCCCAGGTTGAAAATTCAACATGTTCATCTTCTTTATCTTTCTTTTCTTCATTTCCATTTTGTTTTGTTTCCAGATTTTTGTTTTGAAGTTGATTGAGTGTTGAAGAATTCCAAATGTGGGTATTTACTTCAATTCCATGGGTTGCAGAATTTAAAGTAACTCTTTTCAATCTTTCAATCCATTTACCTCTTGTTTCTTGATCTTTGAAATAAATTTCAAGTTTCTTTTGAGATCTATCATTTAATGGAATTAATTCTAATCCTGTTTCTTTTAATTCTTGAATATTCCATTTTCTATTCTCAAGAATAATTTCTTTAGGATCCTTGTTTAATTCCTTTAATATATATTTTCTGAAATATTTTCCTTCTAATTCAATTAAACATTTGCTTTTTTGGAACATTTCTTTTGTTTCACCAAAATCTCTAATTGGAAATAAACAATCTAAAATTGTAGTTTTACCAACATTTTCATACCCAACAACCATTAATTTTGTTCGATAAATTGATTGTGATGATTTTGCTAAATCTAAATCTAAAATGTATTTTGCTATTTCTTGGGCTCCTTTGGATTTAATTTCAATTGGAATGATTTCTAATCCTGTATAGTTATCCAATTTTATATCATCAACTCTATTTTATTTCATTTTTATTTTCTGAGGAAAAAAAAGGAAAAAAGAAAAGAAAAGAAATCAATTTACTCAATTATTTGAAGAGAATCATTTACTTGTAAATTAATAAGAAGAGATTGAAAAATTAATCGGAGATTTTCTTTTGAAAGTGAACATCTTTGGATTCTATTAATTGATTTCAATTGTTTAACAATGAATCGAAAAAAGAAAAAAAAAAAAAAAAAAGAAAAAGAAAACTTTAGAGATCTCAATTTTTGAATCTTTCGAATGACTTGAGATAATTGTTGGATATTTTGTTGAGATAATTGAATGTCATTTAAATTTAAATCAATTGCAATTGATTTTGGTAACTCTAGAAGAAATTCAAAATTAAGAGTTCTTGAAATTAATTCAGTCATTGATTTTCCATAAGATTTCTTTTCTAAATCAAACTTTAAATGTAATATATCTTCTTTAAATTTCATGATATCTCTACAAATAATTGCTTCCCTGCATAATATTTCATCTATCTCCACTTCCTCAATATCTATTTTTTGTTAATGTATTTACTAAATTTTGGAAATAAATAGGAATTATAATTTGTACCATTTAAATTTAATTTTCTTCTTAATTGTCTTTTCACTTTTTTGGGATCAGTTTGATATTCTTGAAGTAAATTATAAATTAATAAACATTTGGTTTGCCTTTGTTTGACTTCATCATCTTTTTCATGACTTAATATTTCTTGTAATTCTGAATTGATTTTTGCAATTTCTAATGGTAGTATTCCTTTAAAATTTTTTGATAGAATATCCAATTCTCTTTTGCTTGCCAACATATATTCAACAATTTCTAATCTTCCATTTTTACATGCAATCAAAAGTAGTGTTTCTTTGAATTCGATGGATTTCCAATTGATATCAATATTCTCATCCTCAAAATATTCTGTGAATTTGATGATATCTCCATTGCTTGCACCCTTCAAAAGTTGGAACAATCCTATCAATTCAATAATTTTGAGGTAATTTCTTTTCCTATTTTCAAAATTTTTTTTATTTTCCCAATCTTTTTTTTCATTTCCCCTTTCTCTTGCAATATCAATTGCAGGTTTTCCATCACTACTTTTTTTATTAATATCTATTTCTCTTCCGCTCTCTAAAAGATATTTCACTATTTCAAGATGTCCTTTTAAACAAGCAATATAAAAAGGTGTTAAACCATCATCATTTGTTTTATTGATATTTATTCTTTCATCACTTAATAATAATTTCACAATATCAAGATGTCCTTTAGCACAAGCAATATAAAAAGGTGTCCAACCATCATTATCTGCTTTATTGACATCAACTCTATTATCATTTAATAATAATTTCACAATTTCAATATGTCCTTTTTCACAAGCAATCCAAAGGGGTGTTTTCTTCCACCAAGAATTATCTCGATGATTTAGATCAATATTTGGTTCCTTAAGTAATCGTTTAACCTCAACAACATCCTCATTTTGACATGCCTCAAGAAACCGTTGATCAAGAGTTTTGAGTTTTTGATTCTTGGTGGGTTCCTAATTTCATTTTATTTTAAAACCAATCAATTAACCAATATCAGAAAAGGAAAAAGAAAATACTAGTTCTACATTTCTTATTTTCCCTTGAGTGATCTCATTCACCAAAGCCATAAAAGAATCATTCACATTTTGACTTGACTTTGCACTTACTTCAAAATATGGGAGATTAAATTCTTTTGCTCTTTCTTTTGCTTCAAATACTGAAACTTTTCGCTCTGAATCTAAGTCAATTTTGTTTCCAACAATTATTGTCACAACATCCTCTGATGCATACTGTTGAATATCCTTGATCCATTCTGGGATTGATTCTAATGAACGCTTGTCTGTTACATCAAAAACCAGAATTATCCCATGCACTCCTCGACTATTTTTTTTTCGTATAAAAAACAAAATTTAAAATGAAAATTTACTAATGAGCAATAGTTAGTTTATAAAGAAATTTAAATTTACTAATGAGCAATAGTTATTGTACGAAATCTTTCCTGTCCTGCAGTGTCCCAAATTTGTAATTTCAAATTAGAGCCATCAAGCAACACCATTTTGATTTTGAAATCAACTCCTATGGTAGCGGGAGGGTTTGGACTAAAAGTATCGTCAGTAAACCTATGAAAGAAGCTTGTTTTTCCTACAGCATCGTCCCCAATTAAAAGAATTTTGAGGGTGTTGAGCTGACTCAAACTCTTTTGGGTCATCTTTTTAATTCTAATTTTAAAGATGATTGAAATTCAAGTTGTAATTCTTGCTTGAATCAAATCCACTTTTCAGATTAACCAAAGAGAGTTCTTTTTGGCAAGTCGAAAAGTTGAAAAGAACAAAAGAATAATCAATCAATTCATTCTCACAATTCGTTTCTTCAAATCACTCTAGCTTCATTTTGAAATTCATAATTTCTTATTTCAAATATTTCAAACGATTGAGACTTGAATTTGAATTGAAATGAAATTGAAGAGACAAACAGTTTTTGTTTAACATAATCGTACGAAGAGTGCGAAGAGTGCGAAAAAATGGCGAAAAAAAAAAAAAAAAAATAATCAAAACCAATAATTAATTTTGCTTCAATTCTTTGTGTGATTGTATGATTGGCAAAAGAATCTTTAAACCTTTAAAGTTTTAAACAACTCGTTCATATTTTTATTTTTAATTTTACTTTCACATTTTCAGTTTCCTTTGGGTGAATCAATCCAAAAGAGAAAGTAAAGAATGGCGACGCAAAGTGGTGGTGTGTCATTGATGATTGGAGGCATTCAAGTCCATTTCCCTCATAAGCCATATCCAAGCCAAATGATGATGATGTCCAAGGTATAGATATCATTTCTTTCTTTCAACCTTTATTCAACAATATTCTTTTTAATCATTTTTTTCTTATTTTTGTTTGGATCTTAAAGATAATTGCCAGTCTTGAAAATAAAGAAAGTGCATTGCTAGAAAGCCCAACAGGAAGTGGGAAATCTTTAGCATTATTATGTGCTGGATTAGCTTGGCAAGAAGCAGAAAGAGAAAAGATTCGGAAAGCAAAAGAATTAGAGAGGGAAATTGAAAGAGCAAAAAATCTAGCTGGTTTGTATTTCCTTTTTTTTTTTTTTTTTGATTTTTTCTTCAAAAACATTTTATTTTAAAAAAAATAAAATAAAAAATAGCAGAAAAAGAGAAAGAGAAAACAGATTTAGAAAATCAAACCAAGAGTTCTTATTTGTAATATTTCTTTTTCTTTTCTCTTTTATCTATAATCTCATTTTCTCAATTATTATCTTTTTTAATAGTACTCCTGCACCATCAAATGAAAAAAAAGAAGTACAACCTGAACCAAAACCTCCAGAGTACTTTTATTTAATTCTTTTTTTTTATTTCTGAGATTGCAAATTTTTGAACTTTTTCTTCTTCTAATTGGTTAGTGAGAAAAGACGAAAAGTTCCTAAGGTATGGTTCTTTTATTAATATCAAAAGAATTTTTTTCTGAATAATCAATTAAGATTTACTTTGGAACACGGACCCATAAACAAATCACTCAAATTGTGAAAGAATTAAAAACTACGAAATATAAACCTAATATGGCAATTCTTGGAAGTAGAGAACACTATTGCATTCATCCAGTTGTTTCAAAAAATCAAAACAAAAATGAAGAATGGTTCCCATTTATTTTATTTTTGATTATTTTTCAAAATATGGATTAATTGTGTTTTTATTTCAAAGTAAGACCCTAGTGAGAGAAGAAAAATGTATTTATTATTTTAAAGCTCCAAATCTAAAGAATCATTTGTTATTAAAATCTGGATCTGCTTATCATCAATGGGATATTGAAGATTTGGTTCGATTAGGAAAGAAATCTAAAGGTTTATTTTTATTTTCAAGTTAATAATTAATAATTAATAAATAATTAATTGAAGGGTGTCCATATTATGCTTCTAGATCTTTAGCAATCAGTGCGGAAATTATATTTTGTCCTTATAATTATATTATTGATCCACGTATTTTATTCTTATTTCCATTTATACTTATATTGTTATAACAATTTCTGATTTATTTCAATATTATCTACTAAATTAGTAATTCGAAAAGCAATGGATATTTCTTTAGAAGAAAATATTGTAATATTAGATGAAGCACATAATATAGAAGATATTTCAAGAGATTCAGGATCATTCGAAATTAAAATGTCACAAATTGAAGACTTAGACTTTCAATTAGCAAAAATTCGAGATTCAGAGTTTATGGTTGAAGAACATTCAACATTACTACTTTTAATCCAACCTTTAAAAGAATTTATCCATGCATCGAATTATAATCTTCAAGAAATGGATAAAAGAGTTAAAATGTTTGTTTTTTTTTTTTAAAAAAAAAAAATCTCAACATTAATTGAAAAAAAAAAAGCTGGAATGGAAAAGAAATGAAAGAACAACTAGAAAAAATTGGATTAAATATACACTCATATCAACAATTTCTATCAATTTTTCATCGAATTGCTGAAGATGCTAACAATCCTGAGAGAAATCCAAATCCTCAACTCCCACTCTATTGTTTGACTTTACTTGAAGGTGATTTATTATTTAATATTTTGTTTTGTTGAATTAACTTTTTTTTTTTTTCATTATTGAAGGATTACTTCAAGTTTTTGGATACTTTTTTTCTCCAAATCAAGACTATGCAACGGATTATCGAATGGTCTTGTTACATACCACAGAATTTTCTTATGACAATAAAGGTCGAACACAAGAAAAGAAATGGGTTGAAACTTTAGCATTTTGGTGTATGAATCCTGGTGTTGTATTTTCAGAAGTAGTAAATCTTACCAGATGTATAGTCCTCACTTCAGGAACACTTTCTCCCGTATTTTCTTTCTTTTTCTTATTTGTCTTTTCTTATTTTGTTTTTTTTTTTAAAAAAAGATGGATTCGTTTTCTTCCGAACTTGGAGTCCCATTTTCAATTAAACTAGAAGCTCTACATGTTATTCCTCCCTCATCTGTATTTTCTTTTCTTTTCCACAAATTTTTTTAAAAAAAGAATTCTAAATTTTTTCTATTAAGGTATGGATTGGTGCAATAAATAAATCAAGAGATGGTCATCCATTAAGTCTTACTTATCAAAATATTGAAACTTTAGCTTGTCAAGATAGAATTGGACAAATTGTTTTGGATATTATCAAGACTGTTCCTTATGGTGTCCTTTGTTTCTTTCCTTCTTATAAAACTCTTGAGAAACTTATTGCTCGTTGGAAGAATGTTGGAATTTGGAATGAAATGTCAGAAATTAAAAAGATTGTTACAGGTACTTTTTTTTACTTACTTTTCTATCTTTATATATCCTCGTTTTCAATACCTTTTTTTCTAATTAGAGCCACGAAGTTCAGATAAAAATAATTTTGAGGGACAAATGAAAAAATATTATGAATCAATTGAACAAGCAAAAAAAGGAACTTCAAAATTAACAGGTGGACTCTTTTTTGCTGTTTGTCGAGGAAAAGTGAGTGAAGGTATTGATTTTGTTGATGAAAATGCGAGGGCTGTGGTAATTTTTTTTTTTTTAGATTACCCTTTAATTTATTTTTTTTTTTCTGAAATTCTCATTCAACATGTTAGATTGTAATTGGAATTCCATATCCTAACGTGTAAATACTATTTCTTTAATTTTGTTTTTTCTCAATAACTCTCTTAATAATAACAATAATCATAAAATAGTAAAGATACACAAGTCGAATTAAAAAGAAATTATAATGACCAAAATCAAGCAAGAAATTTATTAAGTGGAAATCTTTGGTACCAAAATTTTTGATATTTGAAAATGTTTTATGTCAAAAAATAATTATCAATTTAAATTTCAGGTATGAAATACAAGCATTCCGTGCATTAAATCAGGCATTAGGAAGATGTATTCGTCATCGAAATGATTGGGGAGCTATTATTTTACTTGATTCACGTTTCTCACTTCCAAAAAACATTAAAAGGTTCTCATTTTCTTTTCTTTTATTTTTTTTTTTTATTTTTGAAATTTTAAATATATATTCTATTCAGTCTCTCAAAATGGGCAAGAGGTCAACTTGTAAGCTATCAAGATTTTTCACAAGCACATGAATCTCTTCAAAATTTTATGACAACAAAACAAAAGTAAGATTTATTGTTTCTTTCCAAACAAAAACAAAATCAAATAAATCAATAACACAATAGTTCTAGTCCAAATGTCCAAAGTACTCAAAAAGTATCTCTTTTCAAAAAAAACTTACTCTCAAAAATGATTTTGTTTAAATAAAAATAATTAGGAAAATAAAAGTCCTGAAAGTACTGAAGCAGAGAAATATCACCCATTATTTACACAATTTCAACATTCACAAGCAATTCAACCACCAGAGTTTACACAAACTAACTCTTCAAAAGATGAAGACAGTCAAACTTTAGAAGAAGAAAAAAAGTGTGAAGTTGAAATATTTCCAAGAAAGAAGATTCAACAAAAATCAAATAAAGGATCAAGCCCTAAAAAAGAGGAACCAAAACAATCTCCTATTAAAAATTGGTTAGAAAATTTTCAAGCCCCAAAATTTAAAGTCAAATCTCCAGTTAATGAGAAGCAAACAAGGAAGAGACATTTTGATGATGGAGTTTCTCCAATTTTTCAAGCTGAAAAAAAAGCTGTAAAATCTCTCAAATTTACTCACGAAAGGATTATTTATAGATGTCGACTATGTGATGGAGAACTGTTATCAACGAATTTGGATTTAGATGATGATACTCAATTTTCATTAAGTTGTCTTCCTATCTCACTTGTTCCTATTTCATTTGGTCTCTCAATTAAAGAAATGTATCATGAACTTGAAACTCAAAATTCAAGTCTTGCTGATTTTCAAGTTTCTTTTTCTATTTCTTTTCTATTTCATTTTTCATTCTTTTTTTTTTTTTTTTCTTTTTTTTTTTTTTTTTTTTTTTTTTTTTTATTTTTTATTTTTTTTTTTTTTTTTTTCTTTTTTTTTTTTTAAGGAAAAGATAACAAGTTCAGGACTTGTTGTTCCAATGTTGATTTTTCAAGATGTTATCTCATCTACAAGGTTAACATCCAGAGTTACAGGACTTAATCTTTTAAATTCTCATTGGTCAGAAGCAGATTTAGCATCTTTTCGCTTATTTTATTGTTCTTTATGTTCTGATCCAAAAACACCTCCAATTGGATTTCAAATATTATCGACTAGATCTCCAACATCTCGTATTTATCCTCTTTTTTTATTTTCGTCCTTTTACATTGACTTTTGATTTAATTGATTTTTTTTCGAATAATAGCACTACTTCAATATCTTGATTCATTATTAATTTCTCTTGATTCTGTTTATTCGCAAGAAGTTTTATCATTAATGAAAGACTTGAAATCTAAAGAAGAAGAAGAATCAATGACACAAGAAGAATTTATTGAAAGTCTAGAAGAAGAAGATGAACAAAAATTAGAGGAGTTTGAAGAAGCTTTAAATGAAGAAAAAGAAGAAAAGGAAAAGGAAGAAAAAGAAAAAGAAAATAAAGAAGATAAAGAAAAAGAAGAAAAAGAAAGCACAAGTTCGATAAGTGATGCTGATTTATCTATGTTTTGCACTGATGATTGGGTTTGATTTCTTTATTTTTTTATTTTATTTTTCTCATTCAAAGAAGAGAAAAAGAAATACTAATTTTTTTCAAACAAAAAAAAACTTTTAGGATGCCGAACTGGATTAATTGAACCCATTTTGTCTCCTTTTTTTTTTTTGTATAATTGTAATCATATTTTTTGCCTTCTACAAGAACTTTACATTGTATGTATGTATCGAATAGAATAGATTCTTTGTTCATAACATCATCATCTTCTTTTTCACCCACCCTGACTTTTTCAGTCAACCATTTTCAGACAACGCATCCACTCAAAACTTCAATACTTCAATCAACTCAACCCATTTTTTTCAAAGATAGCCATCATTTTGTTAATTTTATTCCTGAACAGAATCTCAATCCAAAGAGTTCAAAATTAACTTTGATTGTTAAATTGTAAACTATTTTTTTTATGAAAGATAAAGAAAAAGGGAATGAAGAATGAAGAGAGATTCCAAGCAATTTGTTGTTGTTAATCTATTAGGATCTAAGAAAGTCTCAAAGGGTTGGGTTGAATCCTTTTTGTTTATGGAATTGCGAGGAAAAATGCTGTAAAATGCTACCTTAAAAGGTAAAGGACTTTTTCTCTTTTCGAAAAAAAAAAAAAAAAAAATCAAAAAATCAAAATAAAAATAAAAAAATCAGAAAAAAATCAAAGTGCAATCTAAAAGATAATCAAAGTGAAAAGACTATATCATCAAAGTTAATTTTATAGAATCAAAGTGAGATGATTCTTAAAAGATGATGGAAGAGAAGAGATCTTTGAATTCAATTCAAATTTTGATGAAAAATTCAGAAAAATCACAAAAATCTTTCAATTTTTTTCTTTCTTTTTATTATAACTGTCTATATTATACTATCACTCCAATCATTTCAATATTTCTTTGTTGATCTCTATTTAAATCTGATTTTCTATGATTTGTATTGAAAAGATTGAATCAATTTTTTGAATTAATCTGTTGAAACAATTCTTTTTTAAAAAGAAGGAAGAGAAAGAAAAAAATGAATAATAAACTCCAAAAAAGAAGTTATAAAAAAGTCAAAAATCTTTAAATATTACTTATAAATATGATAGATATTTATAGATATTATTATTATTTTTTTAAAAACCAATAATGATAGAATAAAGAGAATACTTGAAACTCAATAATTATACAGTCAAACTGAATCAAAGTAAATAATAATAAGAGCAAGAATAATAATAGACAACAAATATTAGCAGAAATATCAAAATATTTAGAGAAATCATTCTTTTCATCCTTTCAAAAGTCATACTTTTAATATTATTAACTTATTTTAAAATTATAATAAGAATAAGATACTGCTTTTAAGTTGAAACCATTGTTCTCATCTTTAAGTTTTAGCAAATAAAATAATTTTTGGTTCATTTCAAATATTAACATATTTTTTTATTTATTTTTTCTTTTATAATAGAGCATTCATTCTAACTTTTATTGCCAGTCTACCCCCCATTTTGTAGTTAGTTAAGGTTCTATTTTCAAAAAAGGTTTCAATTCATAACTTAACTTTATTTCATTCTTAAAATTAACTCTTATTTTTCATTTCAAAATAAATATTTAAATAATTAAATAAAAATTATAGAAAAGAAAAAATGTCAAAGGCTAGTAATGAAATGAAATTGATATATGATCAAGATCTTGAACTCCTTCAAAAGAAAGAAAAGAGTGCAAAAAAAGATAAAGAAAAGGAGAAATTGGAAAGAGAAAAAGCAAAGATTAAGGCTGAAAAGGAAAAGCTTCGTGAAGCAAAAAAGAAACTTGAAGAAAAAAACAAACTTCCACCAGGTGTCACTAAAGAAATGCTCGACCAACTTCGTCAAATTGAAGAAGAAAATGAAAGATTAAAGAAAGAGAAAGTCCCTGCAAAATCCTCTTCTTCTGCTGATTTGGAAAAAAAGAAAGAGAAGGAAAGACAATTACTTGAAGCAAAACAAAAACTTGATGAAGAAAAAAGAAATCAAGAACAACTTCAACATGATATTGAACAATTGAAGAAAGATGCAAGACCTAAAACCCGTATTGATGAATCTTCAAAACAAGTATTTTTGGCTGATTTGGAAGCTGCAAAAAATATTGCAAAAGACAGAGAAGATGCTCAAAAGAAAAATGAAGAAGAAATTGCTGCTGCTGAAAAAGAAGAGCAAGAATTGAACGAGGCCATTGAAAAAGCCCAAAATGAAACCAAATAAATAATTTCTAGTTAGTTATAAATGAACCTCTAAATTAAACAAAAGTAAAATAAAATAAAAATCAAGAATTTTCTTTTCTTTTTTTTTCTTTCATTTATTTATTTCTTGTTCAAACATTGTTTTTTGTTTTTTAATTCATTTTTTTTAAAAAGAAAAATTCTTTGTGAATAGAGGAATTATGAATTCTTTTGATCAAGTCTTTTTAGATTTTTTCCAAGTTCGAGATACATTTTCTTTTAGCTAAGATATGAAGCAGTGAAAGTTTTTCTTGATTCAGTTTCATCAGCTTCATTTCCTCTATTAATTGGTGTCCATTTTGGTTCATCTTTGAAAAGTCTCATAGCTTTTGTTACATTGTTTGAATCGAGAGTGAATCTATGATAAATTCCTGCAGGCTTTTTATTTTATTTTATTTTATTTTATTTGAATTTCCTGATGGTTTTAAAATGAAAGAAAGAAAAGATTGTTACCAATATAATTAAATCACTTGGTTCCATTGCAATTCTAACCCATTCATCATTTTGATTACGAACATCAAAGTATCCAGAACCTTCTAAAATGAATCTAATTTCTTCATCTTCATGAAGATGTCTATTATTTAAATAATTTGTGGTCCATTAAAGTATTTTGTAGAAAGAATTAGAACAAGAAATTGTAAAAGTAAAGGAAAATTTTAAAAAAATTACTCGCTATAGAAAGTTTTTAATTTTTCCTCATAGTTTGGAAGTTTATCTTTTGAAATAAAAATCTATTGAATTTTTTAATATTTAATGAATTTCAACTATTCAACATTTAACTTCTTGTAAAACAAAAACAAATCTCACCTCATCTCGATTTTTATAATCTCTCTCTCTTGCAATTTTAGCAATTTCTTCTTGGTAGTTATCCATATTGATTTTATAATAGAGAACACCAATGCTTGCTAAAGACTCAACAGAAACCTCAACATTTGGATCTCTCTAATTGGTTTTTTTTTGAAAAAAACAAATGAAAATACAAAGTAAAATTAAGGTATAGAATAGAATAAAAAGAATAAAATATAAGTTTTAAATTTTATACCTTGTGAGGGAGTCTTTGGTCTTCATTTGAGTCGTCCATCATCCAGCACTGAACCATCTTGACTTCGCTTACTTATCTCCTTTTATTTATGAATTTTATAAATTTGAATAAATATTTCAATTAGTTTCAGTTTATTTATTGAATCTTTACAAAGTCAAATCAAATAAGAAAGAAGCTATTGTGTTGTAGTTATTCATTCATTCAGAAATGTTTAAAATTGAGTTGAATGGGAGGGAAGAATCAATTCAATGACAAATGGAAAATTTAAAAAAAAAAAAAAAATAAAAATTCATTCAAATTGTTGTTTTTTTAAAAATTTCTGATTCATGTGAATCATAGTGTTGATTTGAGATGCAAAAGTTTGGAAAGGAACCATTTTTTTCCTCAACTTCAAAGCCTTTGAAAAAAAAAAAAAAAAAAAAAAAAAAAAAAAAAAAAAAAAAAAAAAAAAAAAAAAGAAAAAGAAAAAAAAGAAAAAAAAAAAGAAGAAAAAAAAATATTCATTCGATTATTCATAATCTTTCACAAGTAAAAAAAGAAAAAATTTCCTCCCTATCATCTCCCCCATTTTTGAAAAGTTTTGCTTTTGG